>Ga0209700_108558_pt1 | contig 12942 bp, 9 predicted proteins | sample SiratroredBW_FD_187528 | JGI IMG/M metagenome (GOLD analysis project Ga0209700, IMG submission 187528) | Root nodule microbial communities of legume samples collected from California, USA - Siratro red BW (SPAdes) (version 2) | ecosystem: Host-associated > Plants > Roots > Nodule | place: USA... | reverse complement strand
CCCTTGGTTTTTTTTTTTTTTTTTCATATCTCCTCTAGAACATTCATTCATGAAATCTAAGTTATCTACTAATAAATAGCTGTTTTATGGAGTGAGATGGAGGAAGTCGAACCTAAAATAAATGCAAATCATTTTCCTTGCCTTCTTCTAAATAAATAGTAAACAAGCTCACATATAAATATTTACGTAACTCAAAAGTGTGTGATCTTAATGAAAATGTTATAATAAATATGTCATATTATAATAAAACTTATCACCTATTAAGAAAATACAAAAAAAAAGTATACAACATATCCCCTTCAATTATTTTACAATTACTATCCTACACTTTATAATCTACAACCTATACTAGAATCACCCTAAATCTTAAATCAATACGGATCTATGTCAAATAAATAGAAAGTCAAATTATATTACATAAGTAGATATAATTTTTTTTCTTAAATTAATATTATGAAATTGAGTTAAACTAAAAAATTATTTTTCTTAAAATGATATTAGACTCATTTAAATTTATTATAATCAAATTTATTATATCTTGTGTCATTTGTTACCTGATCATCCCTTATTTCTATTGTTAAAATATGTAGTTTTATCGATGGGTTTTATAAAAAACAGTTAAATTTAAATTATGGTTTCTTATCAACCTCCTTATAAAAGATTACAGTTTATAATTCTTACATATATATATTTTGATTGTTCTTCTTCCATATCTAACCAAATATATGCTTCTGTAATTTTATTTTTTTTACTTATAAAAAGATCGCAACCTAAAAAACCTTTCATGATCTAGGGTTTAGGATTAAGAAAAATATATATCTAATTAAAGATTTATCGAAGCTCTTAGTTGACCTAATACAATATAGACTCTAAAAACTGACCTAATGCACTACAGACTCTAATAACTGACCTAATACACTATATAGACTCTAATAACTGTGTCATTGTGCAGTGGAAAGAAAGGGATTGACAAGGGCAGAAGAACCTGCACCATAGACAAAACATAGATTTGATGACAGCAGCAGTCTAGAAAGTTGTGGGAGTAGGACGAAGATTTGTTTTGGAGGGACATTGATTGCATGCATTATTGGTCAATATCAGCATGCAAAATCAAGTAGTTTATATATTTTATCTTCTGGGAGCCTCCCGAAGAAAAGTTAGGAAGATCATTCATAATGAATTTGCTGTTTTGTGCATCGAATCTCATCCATATATCATTCGCAAAATTTAGAAATTGGGTCACTCCAGAGAGTGCAACCTAAGTTTACGGGAATTGGCAATATATAGAAACTGACGTTGCAACTTCCCACTATTCTAGTCGTGTTCGTTTAGGAAAATTGCATATTAGTGTATACAAAACCCTCGCCTCCAAGATTAGGTGCACTTGTTTTAGACTTTAATGATGCCTTAAGCAACAAGCTTAATTAATTACATGATATTTTGCAAATTGAAGATACGTATAGGAACTACTGCATGCAAAAAAAATCTTGTTTTAGTCACTGAAATTGATTGTTGGTTTTAAAGGAAAAAAATAATAATAGTAAAGCATATGGGTAGTATATAAATGAAAAACACACAATGAATCTGGTATTATATATCTAAACATAAAATTAATTAGATGTGTCTATTTCACTAATTATGTAATTTATACTAACTTCTTGGTTTATTTGTTTCTAAATATGTGAGTTTGCGTTCGAATTTGAAATATCAGCAGTTTGTAATGTTTTTTAATGAATGAAACACACCACTGACATTCCAACTGATGAGGAATTTAATCACCTGTTTATTTTGTTTTCAATTTTGTCATTATGATGTCTACAGAAAATTTTAAAAAAATCATAAACATATTTTATTGTTTTTACACAAATAATTAAAAATCATAAATTTATAAACTGAAAATTAGTACATGACAAAAAAAAACATCTCTGTAAGCTATAACATTGATGTATCATTTACCTGAAATCGAGGTCAAACTAATTGGATAACAGACAATAATTGTGGATGAATTTCGTGCAAGGAAGAGACAAAAACAAGATTAAATCAAGAATACATTATTATATATTAATACGATTTTTGAGATTGCATATATTTTTTTATAAAAAGTAATCTAATGTTAATAGAGAGGATGAGGATAAACAGTCCTGCATTTATTAGTACATAATTTAAGTTGTCTGAGTCATTAAAGTTGATATTGTGAGTTAAGTTGTTCTCGAAGGAATCCATTAATTACTTGAAATTTGGTTTAAAGATTCTCTATTAGGTTGTTAAGACTACTGTATATATTGTCAATCTGGTAACACCAACTCATGTGGGACACATCAGCCCTGAAACAACTTTTATCTGTGATTCTCATTTTCGTGAACATCTAAATACACAGTGAAAATCTACATTAGTTATTCTGACCTACAACTAAATTAACATTTTGTTATTGATAAAAAAAATCAAATCACAGGAAAAAAAGAATGATGAAAATGTTATCTTTTTGAAGAAGTTGGAAGGCAATAATATTATGTGACACAGATGACATAACTTACAATATCCTAAGTCTGGTGCTACCCACCTACTGGACCCAACCCATGAAGATATTTTCAACCAGAGGGACCAGACAAATAAAATACACACTTATATGAAATAGCCACCCATTATTAATTATTAAATGACACATTAAAAAATGTGGAAAAAAAGCAGAAGGGTCGTACAAGTTGCAGAGAAAACCGTAGCCAATCAAAGCCTCCATCTCCAAGTCTAAGCTTCGAACCGTGCTCTGACCCAAAACAAAAACGAGTGATGGAAAAATCAAAAAACCAAACTAAATTCTCGTGACTCTTCGTGGTTGGTTTCCCATGCCCTTCTCTTTTATCACCGTCCCGTGTCGTTTGAAAGCGATATTTTTTTTTTAAATTAATTTAGATTAAGCTCAAAATGTTTTCTTTGCTGAAAAAAATTAGCCATCCATATATATAGAGGGAAAGGGTCGCGTTAAAGGCACACAAGTTTTAAATGCGAGTTGGTTGATTGCAGCTTCTTCCAATCTTCTTTCATGCTTTTCGACTAAGCATTGCACAAGAACCCGTCTTTTTATTCTTATCGTTATTATTGTTGCTGTTGTTAATGTTAACATATATATATTAATTATAACTTCTCCTTAAACCCAAATCGGGTGACATCAGACCGTACCCTTTTGCTTCTTTTCCTTTGTGGGTTTCAATTTTGTCTCCAATCCCTGCCATTTTCTGAGACACCCAGATGGATTTTGTACCAAATCCATGTCCTTTGCGTTCTTCTTCGCTCGGGAATCTCGTCGAGAGGGTTAAGCAGCTTGGTACCCTCGCCGTCTCTGCCGTCATTGGGAACATCTTCTCTGCGATCTTGACCTTCTGCTTCGCATTAGGTTCGGTTCTTCGTTCTCTTCTGTTAATTTCCATTATGCTTTTTTACATTTATAATCTAACCAAACTCTTGATCTGCTTCTGTTTTTCTCCTATCGTCATGGGTTTTGCCTTTTCTTGTCGTTTTTTTTAATCTTTTTGGGTGGATTGTTGTGTGATGTTGGGGGCTTTCGATTGAGACAGAAATGCGTATTTTTTTTTTTAAAATGAAACTTTAAACTTGGGGTGGGGGTACGCCATTTCTTGGTCGGATTGTTTTGCTTGTGTTGTCTTGTTTTGTTATTTTCATCTTCAAAGACGTGCAAAGTTGTGTTGTGGTTTATGTTTTTTCTTTTCAATAGTATTGCAACCATATGCTTTGCTTAAGGAACAACGAGTTTTGATTGGTTGTTTTCTCTGCAGTGGGAACTTTGTTGGGGGCCTTGACTGGAGCTTTGATAGGACAAGAGACTGAGAGTGGCTTCATTCGAGGGGCTGCTGTTGGTGCCATATCAGGAGCTGTGTTTTCCATTGAAGTGTTTGAATCGTCTCTTGTTCTCTGGCAATCTGATGAATCTGGAATTGGTTGTGTGTTATATTTGGTGAGTTTACTTAGCTTTCAGGGCCTTGTTGAAGTAAAGATTTTAAATACAACTTTGATGCCTTTGTTCTAATGGAATTGGAGTTTTACTGCATAAATTTACATAATCCTTTAATACAAACCTTTGTTATGTGGATTGGCCAAATGAAACTCCAATACTGATTGTTGAACACCACAAAAACACTTAAAATGGCATGTAAGTTTTGTCTCTTGTCAAATTGGGAGCATTTGTTGGGTGTGTAAGCTCATGATGTATCCACGTGACCACAATGAAATCATTTTTGGTTTGTAATGTGTTGCACCTGTGACTTTTGTTTATCATTTAGAATTGCATGTGGTGTAGCCTGATCTTTTTGGGATATGCAGATTGATGTCATCGCCAGCTTACTGAGTGGGAGACTTGTGCGTGAGAGGATAGGTCCAGCCATGTTGAGTGCTGTTCAAAATCAGGTAATTTGCTGCTCCAAAGGACTTAGGCTTTGATTGATTTAATGTTTGGTCCTTTGTCTCGTACACTCGGTTTGGTTATATTTGGCCTGAAACTAAGCTTCAATTGAAAGTAATAATATCAAGGTTTGTTAATAGGCATTTCAATAATGTATAAATAAGTACAAATCTCATTTTACAAACTAATTTTGTAAGGTTAAGTTAAAACTAATTATTGAAATGTATAAATAAGTACAAATCTCATTTTACAAACTAATTTTGTAAGATTGAGTTAAAACTAATTTTATAAGGTTGAGTTAAACTTAAAATTTATTTTTTGATAAAGTTTAATTGAAACATGTACTTATTGCATCCTCTTCTTCCTGACACTTCTGTTCTTTCTTATCAGATGGGTGCTGTTGAAACCAGCTTTGATGAGGTTCAAAACATCTTTGACACCGGTGGTGCCAAAGGTTTGTCTGGAGATTTGGTGGAAAAAATCCCGAAAATCAAAATTACAACTGACAACAATATTGATGCATCCGGTGACAGAGTTTCTTGTTCAGTTTGCCTGCAGGTTAGTTTTCATGTTTTCCCTTGTCATTATCAGTAGATGTCTGTACCTAGAATTAAATGTTTTGTATGATTGTGTATTCTGTTATAAACATTTCTACGTTTGTGCATGTATAGGATTTTCAGCTTGGAGAAACAGTAAGAAGCTTACCTCATTGCCATCACATGTTTCACCTTCCTTGCATAGATAAGTGGCTCTTCAGACATGGTTCTTGCCCATTATGCAGAAGGGATCTGTAATTTTTGTATATGCATAGCACAGACCGCTAAAAAAGTCCTTTTTTTTGGTTTTTGTTTATACGCTTATTTCATTCTAGGACTTACATCTAGTAGGAGCCATTGCAGTTTGAGTGGTTTCATTGTATTAAATTAGTGTAAAGAAAATTTTGAGATAAGAACAGTTTCCACTTGTTGTATATGGATGAGTCTTTGACCCTTTTGGAATACTGAACTAGAGACAGTGTTTGCTTTGAAGTTCTGCATTCCTACATGCATCAAACCTTACCATGCTGAAAATAAAATGCCTAAGAGTTTTTCAATCTCAATTAAACTAAGATTTTGCATTTAATTGGTATAGGGTGAAGATACATAAGTGTCCAGTGAAAAAGATTACTTATTTAATATTGATTCATAGAGGGTTGTTTATTGATGTGAAAGTATTCATTATGAGTATTTTAAAGTCTATAGATTTTAAAATTATTTAAATATATTTAGAGAATTCTGACTTTAAGTTATATACATTTTAAATACGATTCGCCTGGTCTTCATTTGATAGTTTAGATTCATAAATGTGAAATGAAAAACGTGTAAATGATTGAAAATGTTGCGCTTTGATCATAAATCTGGTTCTTACAACTTCTTTTTCTCATTTGAGGGTCATAATTAGCCATTGGAATAACAAGTTAGGTCTAACCTAAGGGTTAAAGGTCCACAAGTGTTACAAACAAGCAAAGGACTTACTATTGGTCCAAAACCTAACAATATTGATTTGGTGGGTTCGGGTTTTATTTTAGTTTTTTTAATAATAAAAAACTTTCAGGCCTACTTCTCATAAAATTAATCATTTAAAAGTATATTTTTCTGGTTATAAACATATGAATCAACTTCTATTTTTTCAAATCTCTAAAAAATAATCATTAAATTATTTTATACCAGAATATTTTTAATCTTAAACAAGTTCAAACTAAGCAATTTTGATCGATGGTGCTTCATTCTTTGTCAGTATTTTTATACTTTCTATATATTTTGTTATTTTTATTCCATTTTACGAAGGAAACCCTTATTTAAAGTATTTTACCAAAAAATAAAGTAATTTAACTTTATTTTCTTTATATATCTTGTAAAATCTATTATATTGTTTAAACAAACTTTTCTGTTTAAACATTTTTTTGGCTAAAGTATACATATTTTTTTACAAAATTAACAACCATATAATTCCAATATTATTGTGGATTACTTAGAGTATGCTAAGAATAAAGTGTTTATAGTCCTAAAGTGTTTTTTAGTGTAATCGCATTGAAAATCTTTAGAATAATTTCTGTATAGAGTAAATACATATTAAAAAATTATAATAATTCATATATTCTATTCAAACAGCCTGAACTATAAATACAATAATTTGTAATAAGTGATCGTTCTTCTGTTTCTAAAAAAAGTCAAACACTTCTATTTATCAATACCAAACACTACGAGTTGTAAGGGGTTATTCCACTCTTTTCATAAATATCTACACACGCAAAAAACATGTCCAGTGAATTGTGTTTTCCTTACATTTATTTTCTCTTTTATACTAAAAATCACACTCTTTCCCTTTAAAAGATAAACATACCAAATATTTTAGAATGCTTTGATCTTTCAAAATTAAAATTAATGATGAAATAATTTATATGTTATTTTTCTAAAATGTTCGTCGCTAAAATTTTTGTGACCTCAGAATTAATAGGGAATTAGTTTTGAGCATCTACTATTAATTTTGTACATAACAGGTTAAAATTAGAAATTCTACATCTAAAGATAGAGTTTTCTTTTTCTTAAGAGAGCAATAGATATAACATAAAATGATAAAAATATTAAGCATTTTGGGAAAGGAAAATATTAAGATTGTTGATTGATAAAATTTTGAACTTTCTACAAAAAAATTCCACTATTATTTTTTTACCATTAGATAAACAAAAAAAATATAATGTTTTCAAAGTTTAAAAATATTAATCTTCTCACAATTCCTAAAAAAATATCTTCTCATCTAACTGGATCAGGTAGGCTAAGTGAATCTTCGTACTAACCTAACAAGTCACTTGTTTAAGGGGTGGATAGATTTTATTGTTGGTATGATATTTATATTTGAAAAAAAAATATTGAATTTTAAGATTTTCGTTATGCACTTATCTTAAATTTTAGTGTCACTAAAACACCAAAACATTTATATTTATTTATTATAGTTTTTAGTTCATTTTATAAACTCAGTTTCTTTTATTTCAATTAAATGTATAATTTTATTAATATTAATTAGGTCATTTAATTAAATTTGTTAATTTCAATTTATTAATTAAACTTATTCTTTTATGAGTTAAACCGTCCACATTAAATGCATAAAACTTAAGTTCTATTGAAGTCACAGGTCAAAAATAACATTAAAATTTTAAGAACCTTGACCTATATCTGCCAGCTCCAGTTTGAAAAATTTGGAGTGGTTGAACTTGACGACTCGAAAATAATACTTTATTTGTCTACTGATAAAAATGTTAGTATTTACAATTTTTTTAATGTCTTGTTTTATATCCATAGACTAATGAGGGAATAATAAATAAGATGTTATTATATGATAAGAGTTAAAATTGTCTAGCATTAATTTGTCATATAAATTGGTTAACAAAAAAAAAATGGAGATTGGTTCAGAAAAAAAGTTATCAGTTATTTTTCTATTTTGATAAATTTATTATTATTATTATTATTATTATTATTATGTTTATTATTAGATATGAATTTAATCACAGATTAAAAGTTTACATAAAAAAGAGGGAAGGAAATAAACATATAATTTCAAACAACACATGACAAAAGCGAAAAAGAGAAAAAAAATAGACAATCAAATTATATGTACGGAGAGAGTTGGGGACCCTCTAGTTAGAGAGAGTTTAAAGATGAGTGATGAAAAAAAGTTGAAAACTCAAGAATCAGATAACTCTTTCTATATAAAATTTAGTAAAGTAACAACACTTTTCATGTAAAAGTAATATACATATATATATATATATATATATATATATATATATATATATATATATATATATTGATCCAGATGAAGGAAAAATTAAAATTAAATCTAGAGTGTTCTCCTGGAATTTCGACGCCAATCATGGATGTTGCTAGTGTGCAAGCTTTTTTCATATTTTTTATGTTTAACACATGCTAAATGTATTTAACAGATCCAAATAAAAATATTTCTATTTGCTCATATTAAAAGTAAAACATAATTATAATTAAAGTAAGTAAATCTTAATTACATTTGAAATAAATTCTGTTTTATAGATAACATTTGTTTAAATCCATTAAAGATCTGTCTTGTCTTTATTTTAACACTTGTATAAGTAAAAAAAAAAAAAAAATTCAAAAGTAACTTCTTTTGAATTTTTCAAAAGGTAATAAAGAAACTCTTTTATATATACAATTTTTAATTTAATATAATTCAATGAACTTTTTTTAAGAAAATATATATTTTTTTAAATAACAAAACTAAGATGTTTTTCTCCACTCATGGGTCTAATACTAAGACATATCTATAGATTACTCTTAAGATGGGTGGTTAAATAAATACGTATTTTTAGTTAAATTAATGTAACATCCAAAAAATAATTAAGAACATATATATATATATATATATATATATATATATATATATATATATATATATATATATATATATAATTTTTCTTTTAAATAAGTTTAACTTACAAATCAATTTACTTTTAACACATGTAAAATATAATTTTATTTGGGTTCCAAATTGTTACTTAAATTTGTAATATTATATGTCCCTGTTTTAAATATGATGGTGATGGTCATTATACAAATAATCACACAAAAGGATAAGTTAAATAAAATAAATCGTAGTTTATAATATACAAATATGATACTAAGTGTAAATCAATTTAACAATTAATTTATATCATTATTAGTAATAAATTTTTTTAACATTCACATTCAATAATGTTCTTTTCTCAAAAGGGGTTATCAAGGAGAATAAATAATATCATCTCTTATTTCAATCATGGATTAGTGTGACATCTTTATAAAGAGACTAACTGAATAAGTTTTACTAAAAATATTATTTGACCTATATCAAAGTTAGAAAAAAAAAAAACGTGGATAATAACTTACTGCAATGAGAATAATTTGTGCACACACTTTGCAAAGTTTTATGTATAAATTTTATATTAATTTCTTACTATTTAATATTTTAGTTTATATAATTTTAGAGTATAGATGAAACTTTGATATCTTCTTCGATTAATGAGTTTTGATATTGGATACCACAATAAACAATAATATTAGATTAGCATCTAAAATTATCATTTTTTTTATTAAGAAATATCCTATCATATTGACTCTTTCAAATATATTTTATGATAATCATTAAATAATTATATATTTGTTTTTAATTGATTTAACCTTTGTTTTTCTTTAAACTTTCAGATGAGGGTTTGAGTGTCCAAACTTTCAAATAATAGATGATTGTTTTTATCTGTGTTACTTGAACTCTCATTCATCACTTGAACAACTACAATTCTAAAAAAAATATGATTTTTTTTTTCATTAAAATTGATTGAATGTTAGTATGAGAAACATCACTTAAGCAATTAGTTAGATGGATATGATATTCTACAACAACATAAAATATCATTAATCTTTATTTGAACAATTATCTTATTATTTGAGTGAGATATACAAATGATAAAATTTATAAAAAAATTAAAAATTTCACCAAAACAAGAATATTTACAATTAAACCTACTCCAACTCAATTTAAATGTAAAAACACAAAGTTTATATCAATTTCTTATAGTTTTCTCAAAATATAAACTTTCATTTTATAAAATTCTATAAAAGTATATCAAAAGGCAAAATTTTACAAAAAAAGAAAAAGAAAAACATCAACATAAGCATATACCAAACAATTCACACAACTACATTGAAGTTCAAAAGTTTCATTAATACATACAAATGATTCAATTGGAATAAAAAACAAAACAAACCCAGGGTTTCAATACTCTAAAAACATCTTACTTCAACATATCATTCTCCAAAAATTTAAATAATGATTACGAATTTAAGTTTATTTTCCTTACTTAAAACTAACTTGTTTTACATGAAAAAACAACTTCAAATTCAAGAAAATTCCAAAAATATTAAGAAAACATTCAAATAACTTTTCTAAACAAAACCTAGCAATCAAACACCTAGAACAACCTTAAATATCAAAATCGTTATTATTCTCTCCACGCTTTCATATGCAAACTAAGGTTGACAATTTCCACTTTTCTTATACTTGAATTGAAATCAAAAGATATCCAGTAATATAAAACCAACAAAACTTATAAATCTATACAAATCATACTTCAACTTTATAAACTTAACTCAATCTACAAGTATCCGTTCCGAATATGAAAGAAAAAAAGAAGTTGAATTTTAAATGAAAAATAATAAATAATATAATTTTAGAGTGACAAACACTTACAAAAGTATAAGGATAAACAGTTTGCTATTTTATTTATGCTTTTTAAAATGATAAATTAGTTTTTCATTTATTTTAAAATTTTGTCTCTACATTTATAAAAACATGTTCTTATATTTAATATTATATTTGGAGTTAAATGATGATCAAATAAATTTGACGACATTTTTTTAAAAATTAATTATTAAATACAATTTTTTATATTATTTTATATTTTGTAACGTGTTTATGTTCTTGTGTTCTCTCTGTCTCTCTCCTCAGTAGAGTTCATCACAATAACCTGATCATGAATATCGAATTATTTTTCATTTTTTGTTTTTATTTTATATAATATTGTTATTGGTGTTTTAACATGTGTAAATTTAAAATTCAAAATAAACATTTATCATGTATGTTTCTGTAAATGGTAAATGGTTATAATACAATCTATTTATATATTGTATATAAAAGAATATCTATTATAAAATATCTATAGTACGTTGAGAAATTAGTATTTAACTTTAGGTTATGAGATACTTAACAAAGAAAAAAAAAAGAAAAAGAAAACTTTTGTATGTCAATCACTTTTTGTTAATTGCCAAATTGTGTGGACCATAATGTAGTGTAAACCATTTTTTCTATTATTTGAAAAGGAAGGAAGCTTCATCGTTGAATCTGGTGAAAGAAAAAGAGAGAAAGTGAGCCACAATAAAGGGTTCAAATGTTTGTTTAAAATAATTTGAACTCATAATTCTAATTCTATGGTTTGGGTTGAAATTTTTAGCTGAGAGGTCTCTTTTCTCACTTCACTTTTCTACGCTCTTCATTAAATTAAGTTCTTATTATTTTAAAATATGAATTAATAATGACTCTTTTTATTTTCACTTTTATATTGTATGTTGAATTAATAATAAAATTCACTTTTATATTTTTGGTCGGCAAATTCACTTTTTTATAAAATTTATCTACATTACCCGACAATTTAATCTCTTTCTATTTTAAAATTTGATTCACTTACAGAATCTCGCAGAAACTTACCATCTCTATTTCCATCTATTAGGAAAATAATACATTTTTTATATAAACATGAGTGAGTTTTAATATTATTTTAGAATAATATCAAAAAAATAAAAAATTTCCATCCATCACATTATTATTCAATCAACCTTAATTAGATCCAGAAGATGCAAAACCAAGCATCCTTTAACTATCTGAATTTTGTATGAAAATGTGGCCATTGAAAGCCACCAACTCACCTCAATTTCTCAGGCACATTCACTTGCACAATACCTCAATTCCCTGTGATGCAGGCATTTATCTTTTATATATTATTTTTCCTTTTCAAACTTTTACTTGCAGGTATCACCATTTCTTCTATTATATTCTACCATGTTCAGCTACTGTTGTGATAGTTGCGGTCCCAAACGTAAACTAAGTCCGATTTGGTCACCTCAAAACGTTTAAATAACATTATATTGGACCATATAATAACATTCCTTTTGTTTCATGAAAACCAATGGTCGTGACACAAATAATAAACATTTGGGAAAGGTTCAACAGGTGCAGTTGGCTTTCCCTGCTCCTTCTCGCCAGCATAATCAACTTCTTAAGATTTGTTTTGAAAGGAAGTGCATCATAACATTTAAATATTTAGAACCCATAATTGGATTAACACGGAACTATTTGTACTTAATCAGAAAATTTAAATGACAGGTGTTTCATCATAAATAAATAAACTTATTAATATCAATTATCTTATTATATAAATATTGTTAGAGATTTCATATTTATTAATTTTTTTTAATATTTTATATAAATATATAAATATATATATATATATAATCTTACAAGTCAGTTTTATAAAATTAAGTTAAAAATATATTAGAAATTTTATAACTTGGTACAAATTTTGATTGCAGGTCCGTTTTATAGAATTGAATTGGATTTAAATTCATTTTATAACATGATATCAGAATTATTTAAGATTTACTCTAATTAGATGATTGAATCTATTCTAATTAGATAATTGAATCTTTCAAATTATCTATTATCATATCATTATTAAATTACTTTTAAATATATAATCTCTCACACAAATTAAAAATATTAATATAAAAATATATATTAAAAAATCTCCTACCGACACATAATTAATTAATGAAGTATATCTATTAAAACTTATTATTTTACAAATATTGTATATTATAAGATTAAGTACACATTATTAGATTATGTTTTCGTACATACATCTATTAAAATATTTA
>Ga0209700_108557_pt1 | contig 12943 bp, 4 predicted proteins | sample SiratroredBW_FD_187528 | JGI IMG/M metagenome (GOLD analysis project Ga0209700, IMG submission 187528) | Root nodule microbial communities of legume samples collected from California, USA - Siratro red BW (SPAdes) (version 2) | ecosystem: Host-associated > Plants > Roots > Nodule | place: USA... | reverse complement strand
CAAAACCTTGTGTTTGTACCTCAAGATATATATTGTTAATAAAATCTTGGAGATTTAAAGTATAATTTGGCGCTATGTAGATTAAACTAATATTTTGGTTTAAATCTACTTCAATTATACCAATCACAGCTTGGGAATTATTATCCCTAAAGCGTTGGTCAAAAAGGGCTAAGAATGCTCTAGCTCCTATGAAGGATCTAGTAAGGACTCTTATTCCTATCATTATGAGACCTAGGTGAACATATCTTCTCCTGGTTGCCAGGAGTTGTCTACCTGTTTGTTCTGAGATTAACCTGATAATTTGATGTTGATTATCTGGGAGGTTAAAATCATCTTGTCTTCTATATCTGTATAAACTAGTCCTATCTGTAGATAACCAGTTTAAATTATAAATTTGTCTAGGATTTAATGAGTTAATCCTATCATTTGTGCTTATGTCAATATTATTGTTGATATCAACAATTTCTTCTAGTTGCTTAGAGTTTTGGTTAGTTCTTCTAAGTAACCTATCTAGGAAACTTGGGTTTTGATTTATTGTTTCTGAACGCTGAGTGTGTCGAGAAACTGTTTGTGAAGTTTCTGTGAAAGGAACTGTACTAAAAGTTTCTATAAATATAAAGATAGAAATGATTATATATATATATATATATATATATATATATATATATATATTTATATATATATATATATATATATATATATATATATATATTATGCTTGATTATGAATTATTTTACATTAATTTAATCTTGATTGTCGTATGTTTTATGAGGATGGTTAAGATAGTACTTAACAAAGGAGTATGGGAACATATATACTCCATGATAATAGCAACTTGTTAGGAATTTAATTTTAAAAAAATAAGTTATATAAGATATCCAATAGTAGTAAGTATAAAGCAGTTGTGTATATAACTACATATTTATGTACTCTTTTTATGTTTATATAAAACTCGGGAGTTATAATAATGGTTACCAAAATTTTTCGGAACTGCTATATCAGAAAGTAATAAGGTGTACTGTATTAAGGAGGACTTTAATCATTAAACGTTACCAACGTACTTTTTCAAACCAGTTATCGCATATTATTGTTGTTTATAATATTATTTGAAATGAATTTATTGTTATTCGAAGGCAAATAACTTCATTGACTTGACACGAGCTACTGTTAAAGGTTTTAGTTTCCCCTTATATTCTTAATAAATTCAGAATCGAAACTCTTAATACGGTTCTTGTTAAATGAAAATACATTTCGAAGCACGAAATTATTATTTTTTTGGATAAATTGTGTTCGTATATAATTAAGTTTTAATTAATAATAAAAGGAATATTCAGTAATATTCTTCCAACACCGAAAACAATATAATGCAAAGTGAATCCTCTCTATAAAGAAAGGAACTATGATTGAAAAATATAAGACAAGGGAATGATTAAGGCCACTCGTTTAGGTGTTGGAAGTCTTACGTCACCTCACCACAAAATCAACAAAAATCTAAAGAATATTAATTATGATCTCTAAATGGAATAAAAAAGGGTTTAGGATGATCTCAAATCAACTTAGAGCATGCATTGTTCCCTTTTGAGGCATCAATCATTCTTCTCTCTTCCACCTTTTCTTCACTTTTTCTTCTTCAACTATGCACTTAAGTCCACACTTCTCACATCTTAAGCCCATAACCCCAATTAAAAGCAATAATTAGTGGTCTTAGGATACTATCTTAATTAAACATGCTTTTTTCCTTCATTTTCATCCTCATATTTCTTTTCCTCAGCTTCAAAATTATACAATCCAAAATAGTTGCATGAAAAACTCCATTTGGGGCATGAAGACAACCGAAAGGGTAACACAGAATTGCATGGCCCACCCAAAAAGAAAATCAAAAGCATGGTGCTAAAAAGTGGAAAAGAAAACACAACCCTAATTATGCTGTCTGTGGGGACTTCAATTCCCCCATAAGCATCTTTCCAGGTAAGGAAACCAATTCAATTCCACCTTGCATTTTCAATCAATTATCACACACTATTTTGGAGAAAGCAAAAACAATGCTAGATATCACCAAATCATAAACCATGTTCATTTAATTGACCTTTTCCCCTTCCTTTTAGAAATGGTAAAAGAAATGAGTTTATTCTACATTTGCTACTAAGATTTCCCTATGATTCATTATTTAAAAACCATCTTAAACATAATTTTCAAACATTTATTATAAAAAAATACAAATTCATCATCAATATTCATAAGTAATTAGACAAACATATGTTTTTATTTGTAAACTCTAAATAAGTTCAATAGATTTATACAAACGTATTTTTTCTAAAAATATATATATGATCGAGAAAAGAAACTTTATTGAAAGTGATTGATGAAGTACTTTTATAACGGATAAAACTGATAAATACTTTTAAATTAAAAAAAAATTCTATAAATTTAAATTAACGTTATAAGTTATCTTATATAATTCTTTAAGTTATCATTTTTAATTTATATATTAGTAAATTTCAGTATCTTAAAACATAATTTTCTTTTTTATTCTAAAAGTGTCTAAATATTAAAGTAATATGGTTAGAAAAATACAATGATTTTATATGAATTTAAATTAATAATTAGTATGACTTACTATTAACATCCGTACAGATATTGTGAGTAGTACGAGAGTGTAAAATAAATTGAAAATAAAAAAATTACATAGTAGCAGGGAAGTAAGCGTAAAAGTCAATCAATATCTTTTTCACCAATTTCTTTATTTTTTTTTTCAAACTATTTTTTGAAATCTTTTTGTGCGTGCATTGCTCTGTCAACGTCTCTGTATATATGAGTGTAAGCTCTATAGCTCAAACAACAGTAATACTTAAGAATAAAGCACGCGTTTCGCATTGAGTTTTCCGGCACCGGTGAACGTCGCCGGAAATGAACGAGTCACAGAGAGTCGGAATCGGCTTAATGCGGGGTTTCCCTCGCCGTCGATCGCTGGAGGACCGATCATCTACCCGGCGGCCACGGGCCCCCTTCTGCGGCGGAAATTTGGAAGCCGTGGACGCCGACGACTTCGCTGACGTGTTCGGGGGCCCACCGCGGACCCTGCTGGCTCACAAAATCTCCAGCTGCGGGTCGTTTTACGAAGAAATATTCAGGGCGCCGGAGTTTGCGTGTCCGTCGGCGAAGGGTGGCCGGAGCTTGCCAGTGTTCAGGATTCCGGCGAGGAATGAGGCATTTTACAGCGACATATTCGGGTCGGATGATGGGCGGAAATCGAGAGAGCGGTCGCGGTCACTGTCGAAAGAGAATTCGTCGTCGGCAATGAGTTCGGAGGAGCTGAGCCCTCGACGGCTGGCGATTGGCGATGACGTGGCACTTTGTGGTTTTGCTTCAAAGCTCAGGTACTGCTAACGGATAAGATTCCCCATTGAGAACAAAACTAAAAAATCTTAACCTTTCTTTTAAGAATTTGAAATTTTATGCCCTTCGTTATTAGGTAGTTATGTTATGTTTGCATGTGCTATATATCCTTGTTCTTGGTGTGTTGAATTGGAATCTCCATGGGATAAGAAGAATGCTTATTGATTAAAATTTGGCAAATAGATATAAATTCTTTGAATAAATTTTAATCAAATAAAGCGACATGGTTTAAGGAAAGCATTTCTCTTGTTCTCTTTTACTTATTTCCAGAGCTGAATTTCTTGCTTCCTTTTCCCAAGTTTGAAAGTGTTTCATTTTGAGAGTTTAAATTCATGTATTATTAACAGAAGTATTTTGACGTTATCAATCAATCATAAATCATTTTAGATATAATATAACTTATCAAAATAACTATTATAAACTAGATAGTTTTATTATATGGAAATCTATGATGGGATAAGAAAAGCATTTTAGTTAAGTTCCTATTTTATTGATTTTTAATAGAGGCTTTTTAAAAGTTGTATTTTAAATTTAAATTATCTGAAACAATTACTAAATATATGTAGCAGCATGTCTTTACGTGTTTTTAATCGAACCTGTAAACTGTGTGGCTTGCTTTTTCTAGATTACTAATAAAAGAGTAGTTTCTTTTTTTTGAAATAAATTAACCAAATATCCAACCAACATTTGAGATTATTTAGAAGTAGGATCTGGCTAAGCAGAGCTGGATGAAGGTGGAGACTATAAGAAACCTTTTCATTGTCAATAACTATAATCTACAACTATTTAGGTTTTCTAGTGTCTACAACATGTTGATTTTATAGAATTAGACTAAAGAATGAGAATAGCTTGGTGAAAATATGGTAATGCAGTAATGGAATTCTGAGTGTTCCTAGTGATTGCTACAGGCCAATCAATGTTCCATGGAGATGGAACACATCCACCGGGATGCCGGAGGCTGAGGAACACTCAAGTAAACATGGGGTGCCACTTTTTGCATGCAATGCTCGTCAGTTATTTGAATTTCAGCATCAGGATAATAAGGAATTCAAGGAGAACTTCAGAAACTCCCCTTTAGGATCCTCCAGAAGAGTCTCGTCGCCAGAAACCGTTAGCTTTGAATCCAATTCATACCAAAGCGTCAAAGTGTTCACTGATGACTGGGAGCTCAATTCCCCATTTTCTGTTGTCTCTTCTTCGCTTTATCAAGAACCTGAGGCAAGATTTTCAGCCCATGAGCACGTGTTCTCAGAACAAATTGTAGAAGGTGATGATGACGAAGATGAGGATGATGAAGTTATGAGTTCCTATGTCATTGAACTCAACTCCAACCTGAGAAGGGAAGAGTGTGAAGCATCCGCCATTGATGAAGCAGTTGCATGGGCCAAAGAGAAGTTTCAATCACGAAACTCTGATGAAGAATCAAGCGCGAGAAATGATAGCAATGAGCAAACTATTGGAAGACAAGGTGATTGTCTTAGAAAAGGGAAAGTTTCCTACAAAGTTAACATCATATTGTAGTCCTGAAACAGACAATAGTAGACACTTATGTTTGTATCCTTATGATGCAGGAAGATCTGATGCAAGTGAATACCACCGTGATGATGGGATTGGAATACTTCACACTATGGAGGTAATGTGTTGGATAAGCTTAAATAAGTATCAGCAGATCATATCATATAACTGATACAAAGATTAACCAGATATTTTATGAAAACAAATGTTTGAAATATGATATTTTTTTTGTAAAATTGAAAAAAAGAGAGGCTATAATCTAAATAACAACCAATATTTTTTGAAGTAATTTCAATTTCAACCACTCCTGCTTGGTCAATCGTTAAAGATTGATTGATGACACAACCTCCAATTTCACAAAATCACTTTACTAGTTGTTAGAATATACTGTTTAAGAAAATAAAAGGCAGAATATACTCTTATATATAGGTGATGTCTGAACTAAGGATGAAATCAAAACCATACAGAACCAGAACCAGATTAGAATAATAAAGAAAGTGGATGTGATAAAAAATGACAAAGTTAACTTCTACCTAAAATTACTTGTATTTTCTGAAGCAGTTAAAACTAGCGTACTTTGTAAAGGCACTTGTTCATATTAGGATTTTCCTTTATTTCTATTTATATTTCGTTACAATAATAAAGATTATTGATAGCTGTGTGTTTTGTACAGAAGCAACAGACAGAGACAGAAAAGTTAGACGGAGATATAAGATTGTGGTCATCTGGCAAGCAAACAGATATTAGGCTACTCCTTTCAACACTACATCATGTAAGATTTTCTTTGTTGAGTATTTCCTACTATTTACAGATGATCAAATCTGTAGTTTTATACCACTTTGACAAATATATATAACAGGAGAATTGACCTGTTTTTATTTTTTAATTACCAGATTCTAAGGCCTGAGAGTGGTTGGTATGCTATTCCTCTTCTGAGTCTATTAGAAAGCTCACAGGTGAAAAAGGCTTATCAGAAAGCAAGGTTATGCCTGCATCCAGACAAACTGCAGCAAAGAGGAGCAACATCACTACAAAAGTATGTAGCAGAGAAGGCTTTCTCAATTCTTCAGGTTTGTAAAATTTTTAGACCATATATATGGACAAATTCTGCTACTATCATTGTTTTTTATAGACAATAAAGTATGCACTGTGGATCAATGTTGATTTCAACTTCACATTGAAACAGGATGCATGGACTGCATTTATTTCGGAAGATGTTTCGCTTTAGCCAGTGGATGTCTCTAATTCTTGATAGCTCAGTTTTGTCTGGAAAGTTGCGGACAGATGCCAAGCTTGACATTTGGAGTAAAAAGAGTGTTGGCTGACATGCAGGACATATAAATCTAAAGCCATGAAACTTGGAAATGTGAGCTCTTTTGTCCAAATTGTTGCTGAGGGATCTACTGTTGTATTTATGTTTGTATCATAACTTCATAAGCTGTTTGTTCCGTTAGTAGGTATAGTTCTGATGTAATTACCAGAAGGATTGGTCTTAGTATTTGATTTGTAAATTACATGAGTACTTTATGGGAGATTAGCAGTCATATCACTACCAGACAAGAAGATATTAAATACCATAAATTATTATAAAAAATAACTACAATGTCTTAAATTCAGTTCAATTACATGATTATAACTTTGTCAAAAGGAAGAGCGGCATTGTACAAGTTGGGAAAAGAGCAGAGTCTCCTTTCTAAGTTACTGGACTCCTTGAAGTTAACCTTTGATTGTTTAGTCCGTGTACTAGATGTTTGCTTACAAAAGACTCTGACGCTTATATCAATAAAACTTTAAAATGATAATAATGAGTAAAAATGATTAAGTGTCTACTCTCTTTGGTAGTTCTTCTATGGAAAGTAAAATGGTATTTTTATTTCTTTTATGGAGGTGCAGGAAGAAAGCATGGAGGCGTAGGAAGAATTTAGCTTTGATCGAATGTTAGCATTTTAAGTCTATTAGTCCATCAGGGGCTCTGCGTTCGGCACCCCCATAAATTTAAACTCTGCATTCTGCTCTCTGCATTCTGCACCCCAGGTGTATGTGAACAGACTAAAATATCCTTCCTTATATTTACATTTAACCTACAATTTTTTTTTTTTCTCCCCCACCTCTTCCTTTCCCATTGTAACCCGTGTCTGTACTCCCTTCAAATTTTCTTCCTCTCTTTGTGAGTGGTAGAGCTTACCGGGAAACCACATTGGTCATCACTGTCGAAGACTATGTTGCACCGCCATGCCCATTGAAGAGGTAAGTTGATGTGAACTTTTAAAGGATTTTAGGATCTAGACTAGCCTAAAAGGAAATGAAGATGACAAATTCTTCCTGCACCCTAATACACGCTTCCTGCACCCTAATACAAATTTTTTAGTTCCATAAATACCCCAGCACACCCATCCGGTTCATACGGGCAAAAAAATAAGAACCGGATGGCACCCCCATCCGGTTCACATTTAAAAAAAAATGACAACCGGATGAGTATGTCATCCGGTTGTCATTTCAAAATAAAATGACAACCGGATGGCACCCCATCCGGTTGTCATTTTAACTTCATATGTTTTCAAATCTTTGATTAATCCTTAAAACAAGCAATAAGTAAGTAATTTTTGGTGTTTATTAGCAATTAGTAAGTGATACTGCTGATTAGAGTAGTTGATTTGGGGTTTAGACGTTGTCGACGACGAACAGAAGAATTTTCCGATTTGATGTATGAGAACCGGATGGGTTCCATTCGGTTCTCATTTTTATTTGGAAATGAGAACCGGATGACAGCCCCATCCGGTTGTCATTTCAAAATCAAAATGACAACCGGATGAGTATGCCATCCGGTTGACATTTCCAAATAAAATGAATTTTTTTTAAATGACAACCGGATGGGGTGTCATCCGGTTGTCATTTTATTTTGAAATGACAACCGGATGGGGGTGCCATCCGGTTGTCATTTTATTTTGAAATGACAACCGGATGACATACTCATCCGGTTGTCATTCTTTTTGAAATATGAACCGGATGGGGGTGTCATCCGGTTCTTATTTTTTTACCCGTATAAATCGGATAAGGTCAATTGTGGAATTAAAATTTTATATTAGGGTGCAGGAAGAAGATATTAGGGTGCAGGAAGAATTTGTCAATGAAGATTATGTTTCCCAAGAGAGAACACAAGGGCACAACCAAGGAAGCTTGTGACAATTAAAAAATCAATATATAAACTAAGTATTGAAAACAAGAAACAGCAAAGAAAGAAAGTATAAAATGGATTAAGGAAGAGGATGATATGAACACACCACTTTTAAGGTTGAAAGCCTTCAAGGATGAGTGAAGGAGGATTCACCACTTGAGAAAGTTTCTCAAGATAAGAATCAAAGAAAGAGTAGAGACAAAAACTCAAAACTCTCACACAATTTCACAAAAGAAACTCTTTCATTCAACTTGTGATTTTTACAATGGAGAGCACTCTTATTTATAACCATGAAATTTGGCCAAGCAAGGAGTATCAGAAGACGAAAAAAGTTAACTATACTAATCAATGTTAACTACACTTAACTATGTTTAAGCTAAACTAATCTTTTAAAATTAGGAAGATGCAATTGACAATTTATAGGATACACGAACGTAATGATTATTGAATGACTAGGATGCATGTACATGGAAGAGTATACTAGGTAATTACTAAAATATATGAATGCAATGATTACTATAAAATGACTAGGATGCATGTACATGGAAGAATGCACATTATTAAAATGAAAAAAATGTAATGATTACAATATATGTATTTCTGAGAGTTTAGATACTATGAATGTGTCATGAAACTTGGAGAGTCAAAGATGATTTGAGTAACCCATGTGAGGTGCATGTACCAACTTAAGCCTTCCAAAAGACACTTCTAATTTAAGACCAATTCTCTCAAGTTCCTACTCTCAAGTTTGTACTTCTCTCATGTTCTTTCTAATTTCTACAATTTACAAACATTTATTCTTCTAGTTTCTTCCTCCAAAACTTTAAGACTCCTTCTTTCTTGTTATTTCTTCATCTACATCTTCATTTGTCATGCTTCTTTTATTTAATCTTCAAGTCTTATCATCTCTTTCTTCAACATGTTCTTCCTTATTCTCATATATATCATAGGTCTTTATGGTGTTTTTCTCTCTCATTGGTCCTGTGTGTTTTCTGGTTTCAGATCCAGAAACATATTCTGGAATGCACAATCCAAAATGTATATATATTTTGTATTATGCATTTTGAAATGTGTTTCTAAATCTATAATTGCATAATCCATAATGTATTTATTAATTTTAAAAAATATTCATTCTTTTGCTATTATTATTGATAGAGATATGGTCAGGACTAGAGGTGGATCATCATCCAAGCATAATCTAAACAAATACTAACGTCGTTGGTATGTAGAAATGATAAGGAAAAAGTTGTTACTATCATTGATGGTCTTGTGTTGCCACCAACTACTATAGTAAAGCATGAGAAAGTAAGAGTAGGGTTACCTAGGAGACCTACTGATATGTCGTTGTTGCAGAGTTACGTAAACCACGTGACTTGTAAATTGTGGGAGGGTAAGGTTCGAGGGAAACTGAAATTGTTCTCCCGCAGATGTAAGCTAAGTAAGTTTTTGATCCCTCATCCCAAAATTGAGACTATAGTACTTAACACCGAGTTGTTACCACTATGAATGTTAGTTATGAGACCGTTAATAGAGGTCTCATATCAGTCTTTGTTTTGTGGTGACACTGTGACACCAACAGTTTCACCTCCTTGTTGGTGAGATGATCATCATTCTAGAATATGTGTCCAAATTGTAGCATCTCCTTGATAATAAGGCAGTTTTGTTCATATATGATGCTGAATTTCAGATTAGCGTCATCATTGCAGGTTGAGCTACTTGGGATAGATTTTAATGACACTGTGATAAAGTTAAGGCATTGTGGTGCTCACATTCGACTGGGTTTGTTGCACAAGGTGTACGGGAGGTGCATCATATACCATAACTAGGAGTTTGAAGCTCGCACTTATTTGATACATCGGGTTGGGTGCTCAATTTTTGTTGATAAAATTGCAATATTGTTAGCAAGTCATATTTACCGCTATTTGACAATATGAGGATGTGTGACGGTTACGAATGGGGAGCTACCCCATTCATCTACTTGTACGACTAGTTAGGTTATGCTTGTTTTGCACAAACAAAGCAATTAAGAGGTTATATCACACTGTTATATGTAAATAATACACATAATTTGAGTAATTTAGATTTATTTTTAATTACATACATGAATAATATTCAATTCGTAATGGATTAGGCATGGATATACGAACACTTTTCAAGGATGAGAATGGGGGATATCACTTCCATATGTCAGGAGCTCCTTCCTCAGGCGTGTTGTTATGTCTTTAAATGCCATATATGTACAACTGGCGTTGTGTGGGTCCAAATCAATGATCATACTCACATTGCAGTTCTTTGGAATCTATATGATGATCATCACCCTAGTCAACAATTTGAGGAGATAACCAGGTTCACGAGATATATCTGGCTCAAAACTTGCTCAAAGCACCATTTTTCTAAGCATGTTTTATGCCAATTTGGGTATGAGCATGCAATTTCTCAACCTCCCCCACCTTTCAAAGGAGGTGTAATTATTGTCATTAATAATAGTTTGATTTCACTTTGTCGATCATTTTGTTACCAATGTAACACTAACTCCACATCCCTCAACATGTATAATTAGATACATGCATTGGTTCATATAAGTGTCACAACCCTACATACTTCCTTGGACGGATGAAAATCGACCATATGTATTGCTTTGTCCTTGATCACATAGTTCAAATGATGGTAGACACAACTATCATTACTAAGCATGTTGGTCTCTAAGTTGTTTCCATTATTATGTTACCGTGACTTTTTGTTCTAATTTTCCAAGTACCTAATGCATTGATTCAATGAATACAAGCTATATTTAAGAGGATCGCCAATATGATTCAACACATGATCAAATGTAGATATTTCACAGAAGGTATCTCAGCATGGGATGAAACTCACTATACAGTGTAGTTAGCCTGTGACATCATGGATGATAGCGTTATTTATACCAGACGTCCACTTGTTGTATAAAACAAGCAACAAAGACATAATTCTAATTCTTAGACAATTTTTCAATGTACTTATGTTTTATATTTTTAAATTTAACAATGATATTGTACAAAAAAAATTTGATGATTAATATATCAAATATTATTCCAAACGTCCACGTGCTATACAAAATAGGTGACAAGAACACAATTCTAGTTCTTAGAGAGTTTTTCAATGTACTTATATTTTATACTTTTAAATTTAACAATAATATTGTATAACAAATTGACCATTAATATATCAAATTATCATCCTCTATTGCATTTATTTTTAGTAAATATTGTTCTTATTGAAAAGACCTTTGATTTAAATAATTGTTTGTGTTTAAAATAGAGAAATGACTCTTTAAAATAAATTTATTGCATTCAAAGTTGATTCAAATAAAACATGAATATATTTAAGAAAATAAAAATTAATGTATTCTAGATTGTATATTTCTCTAATATAATTTTAAAAGGATAAAAGAGGATTTTGAGATTATATGATAGGGGTGCATAATGTAACTTCGTCCATCAGGCCACAAATTGAGAAGGGCAAGCGAGTCTGGACAAATTCTTTATGCACCCCAATACACTCTTCCTGCACCTCCATATTTTTTGAAAATGACAAAATTGCCCTTGTGGAAATGACTAGAAAGTCCTTCAGCAAATTTGAAATAGAAACTGAACGTTTCAACAGTGTCATAACAGTGCCGCATAGTGCAAAATTGGTCTGCAATTGTTCATAGAGGGAGCTGTTTTTGAAGGTTTATAGGTGGATTAAACGGTGGAAAAGCCTCTTAAACGTGTAGGAAGTATTAATCGACGACGAAGAACGACGGAGAGGTAAGATTTTTGCATTTCGATATATTTTCGTCGATATGTAAGGCACTCGGATGAAAGTTATCCGTTTAGGATTTTTTTTTTAAATTTGTAAAACGGATGGGAAGCCATCCGATTTGTAATTGTAAATCGGATGCAAACTGGGGAGGTGTTATAAGAGATCAATTAGAGGATCAAGAACTGAAATGCAACAATTGATGGTGTTGTTAGAGCTTGTCAGGTATATTCATTGGCATAGGGTTGAAGAGTCCTCCCGAGTTGTAAGTGATATCTTCTGGACTCATCCTAATTCTTTGAAATTGTTAAAAGACCTGGATTAAACCGCATAAAGAAAAGTTTGTCTTGGCATGGACAAATAAAGTGATGCATATGGGTAATACTACATCAAATAGGTATGTTGTTATATTTTATGTCTATTTATATGTTAATGAAAGTTTTGATATTTGAATTAATTTTGTGTGTTGTATGCAGGGTTGAACAAGCTCATGGGAATTTAAAGCGTATCTTGCAAACTAACATGGGTGATTTGTGTACATGTTGGGATGCAATCAACAATCTCCTTGTCCTCCAACATACTCAGATCAAGTCCTCTTTCGAGCACAGTCTGCATGTTGCGACCCATACTTTCAGTAGCACATTATACAAAGGTTTAGTGGGTATGGTAAGCAAGTTAGCGTTGATGCATATTGCAGAAGAGTTCAATAAGGTAAGCATTATTGGCTTTGACAAGAAAAAGTGTGGTTGTGTTGTTAGACATACTCATGGTTTACCATGTGCATGTGAGCTAGCAAGATATGCTTGTGGCGTTGTACCTCTAAATGAAGTGCATGGGATATGGACTAGACTTAGTTTCTCAGACATATCATCAAGTCAGTCATCATCAGAATTGTCACTTAAGCAAGAAGTGGATGTTATTTGTAAACGCTTTGATGAGGTCGACATTGTAGGTAAAATAACCCTCAAAGGAAAGATGCGAGAAATTGCATATCCTGACATGACATCATTATGTCCGCCATTGGAAAGGGTTAAAACTAAAGGCTCTCAAAAGAGTAAACAAACTCGTTTTGAGAAG
>Ga0209700_108556_pt1 | contig 12944 bp, 6 predicted proteins | sample SiratroredBW_FD_187528 | JGI IMG/M metagenome (GOLD analysis project Ga0209700, IMG submission 187528) | Root nodule microbial communities of legume samples collected from California, USA - Siratro red BW (SPAdes) (version 2) | ecosystem: Host-associated > Plants > Roots > Nodule | place: USA... | reverse complement strand
AAATCATAAATACTATACAAGATCAGAAAATGAGCATACAACAATCAAAATCATGACCTGTTACCTAGTGCAGAATTTAAGATTATTAGAAGAGATTTGACAATTGATAACAAGACATTTGATAATTGAGACAAGAAAGAGATCCACACAAGAAAATCACACCACTTTCAACTTAAAATAAGACATTGTGTTTGTGGATCTTCCTTTTTATAAGTTGCTTAATTTTCTCATTTCTACTTAATGTGAAACTAAACTCATACTTCAATACTAAACAATTTTCCTTCTGAATGAATGAGAGTCTCTTCCACACATTGACATAAAGATAACAAAATTTAATATTTTCTTCTCAAATGTTCTATTTTATTTTCATTAATAATATTTGATTCAAACCCATCCATTAAACTTCTGTGTTTGAAGGTAAAGATTCAAAATTAACATGCCCCATTCACGAAAACCATTTCTTTTAGACATCCATAGTAGGGGAGTAAGAAATCAAAGTACATAAAGTCTAGCATACACAAGATAATCATACAGTAGTAACGCTTTCTAAATCTTTCAAAACAACCTCACCTATTTGAACCTATTTTAACATTAGTTCTTGTAAAAGAATCCATTGTAAAATAACTTCCATTTTGAACCTCCTGGGCACCATAATTAACAGGGAGAAGAACCACCAACCCAACAAGAGAACACACGGCGAAAAATTTAATGCTGCAAACACAAAAATTAGTAAACATAAATATAAGAATAAGAAAGTAAAATTAAGCAAAATACAATTTTGGCATGACAGGGTTATTGTTGTATGCAATTATTATAGTGTAGCAGCATGAACGTTGAACGATGGATACTTTACAAGACTCCTTCCAGAAAATGAAGATAATTTGTTATTCCATAAGATAAACCTCTTTTTTTTCTCTTTTCATGATGTCATTAACCTTTAGAGGAAATTCCAAGATTGATTATTGAAAAACTCACTGATCCAATTTATTCTTCTTATTACAAATACAAGATATTTAATCCATAATTCTAACATTCACTCGATGCAAAGATTAAAATATCAAGGATCTACGCAATTAGTTTATACTTTTTTCTAGGATCAGTTTTTTTATCTTTAGGGATAAATTTGGGTAATCACTCTTGTCCTTATTTCTTAAAGAAAAATCAGTATGATAATATTGGTCACTTGTTACATCCTCTCATACCCAAGTTGTTCTTACATCCAAGATGGTTTAATTGATCTTTATACTCCATCTTAAGATAATAAATGATAAATAATTATTTATGTGAGAAGCATTATAATATATTAACAGATAATAAATAATTATTTTATGTGAGGGTTATTAACAATTATGATCTTGTCATTCCGTCATTCCATCTACTTCATATATAGAATATTTTTTTTCATTAAGAGAATAAGAAGAAAAATATATTTTTACTCATATCTTTTGTTATTTTTCGTTTATTTCTGTTTATTTTTTTATTTTCATTCATTTATTTATGTTTATTTCTTTATTTTCATAACATATGGTTAATATGATATTTTTATTAAGTTTACACATATAATCGAAAGAATTCAATTTTCATATAAATTTTATTTGTTGTTCATAAAAATATATTTTGACAGTACTTTTAACTAAATTAAAATCTTGTAGCATTTTATTTGTAGATAAATTATTTTAGTTATATGTAATTTACTTTCCATTGTTATATATTTTTGCACAATGAGTATTTATTATTAAGCTTGTACTATGTTGAACTTTCTTCCAAAATAAACCCTTTTTAATAAAACAGTTACCTAAATAAACTCATCCCCAATTTATTTACCAAACTAGATCCATTTACTATTTACTTTGGAATTTTCATTTCAAGAGAGTCCAATTCTCAACATCAGAAATTTTAAAAATGGTATAAAATAAGTAATGCAATGATAGTTAAGACTAAGGATTAATTTTAAATTTGAAAGTTAATGTTAATTTAATTTGGTATGAATAAAATATTTGAAGGTTTTTGCATTTGGAAGGAAAATTCAAAACATAAAATACTGGAATGAAAACAACATCAATAATGAGTTGGGATTTTCTAGAAGACAATTTTACTACAATGACAAGCTCCTATTAACTATAAAGATAACAAATTCTATAATGACAAGCCGTCTTTTACATGGTATGTTACATCATGATAATTATTGTTGTTGGAATGTGGGTTGACATTAAAATCAAAGTGTGGCCATTTTAGAGTGATATGAAACAAAGCAATATAATTTTAAACAATAAACTTAAAGTCAAGTCAAATAAAGACCGAACATGAACATTATGAAACAATATAGTTATATAATAAAAATAATTTTAGATGATTAACATTATGAAACAATATAATTATGTAATAAAAATAATTTTAAACAATAAACCTAAGTCAAGTCGAATAACAACATGGCTATGTACGGAACAACATAGTCATGCAAAAAAAATTCTACTGTCATATGCTTAGATACACTAAAAAACATGTCTCAATATTTGTTCGACCATAAATTAATTATAAAATAATTATGTTTTTAAACACAAATGTATCATCTCAATTATGTAATAAATACAAATTTCATATATATATCTTTAACATATACTTTATTATTTAATTGTTTATGATATCACAATTAAAATTTTTAATTCCAAATGATATTTTAAAAGCAAATTTTAATAAATATTTAATAATGATCCACAAATGTTTATAATAATATTTTTTAAATTGCATATAATTTGTTTTTCATCAGGACATAGTAACAATGTCTCCATAAAGAAGTGATCAACAAAGTACACTTTTGCACAATCCTTCATTAATTACTCTTTGTGAAGACAATTTGAACAATAATACAAAGCAAATTACATTGTTATATAAAAATTGCTTTCTATTGTGGAACATTTGTAAAGAAAACGTTTAAAGTTGAACAATTTTTTATAAGTTGTTTTTAGTCAAGACACACAATTCAACATGGCATAGTGTGTCATAATTTTTTTTCTTTTTTTTTTTAAGCACATTAATCAACAATATTTTTTTTAAAGCACATTGATCAACAATATATATCATGTAAAAAATTTCATCAACACCTACAAATTTATCGTTTTATGTGCCTGTAATCAATACGTTTTGATGTAGTTGATCTAATCCACCGTGTTTATTCAACTCATAAGAATTATGATTATTTATCATTCAATTATTCTTCAAGTATAAATTCAAACATACCATCATGATCAAATAGAAAATCTTCTACAGTATGAAGAATAAACCGCAAATATTAATTGTTTGTCTAAATAAAAAATTTATGGTGACACCTGATAAATTGAGTAGAGACAAAAAACATCAAGACTTAAAAGATTCACACTTAAAAAATTATATCAAAAAGTTAAAGGTCAAACAATTAACAACTTATAAGTATGTGAACATAGTTTGACATTCTCACAACAGAAGTAAAACAATGTTGTCATGGGTTTTATTACCCACTTGAGGCATAATGTGAGAAACATGACTCTTTTATGAGTAATAATGGATAAATTAATGAAGACTAAGCACAATTTATAATTAGGCCGACTGAGAGGCCTCAGCTTAAAAAAGTGGTAAAAAGGTGATATTTTTAGAAGACCTTGAGACTGAAAACAAAATTTTTAAGATATCAACTCCAACAGCTCCTTTGTCTTCAATATCCTGCGTCTGGAATAATGATAGAGGTATCTGTAGAAGACACTCCCACCCTCAAGTCACTACTCAATGTTTAGAGGTTTAGTGTGACTTGGGTTAAGATGAACATACCTTTCTCCACTCTTGTTTTTTATTATTTATAATAGTATTTATGTAATAATGACTTTCTCACTGCTTTGCAAGAAAGAAGGTGTAAGGTGCACTTAACATTAAATGTTTATGTAATTATTACTCTAGCATCCTTTATCAGGAGAAAGATGTAAAATACACTCAATCTATCTTTTGTTAGGTGAGAAGACATGAGGCACTGCTATGCTATCAACAGGATGACGTTGAACCCAAGATAAGTCATATTAGGGATAGCCTGATAATACACTTGCCTTGGGTTACCTTGGGTTCAACGTCATCCAGTTGGTAGCATATCTGTGTTCACGTTTTCTCACGACCTTACACTGTCTCAATGAGAAAGTCATCATTACACAAATACTATTATAAATAATAAAAACCAGAGAGAAAAAAGGTACGCTGATCTTAACCCAAGTCACTCTAAACCTCTAAATATTGAATATTGACTTGAGCATTAGAGTGTCTTTTGCAGGTACCTCTTTCTTTGTTTCAAATACCGAAAATCAAAGAATGACAAAAAAGCTGTTGGAGTTGATATCTTGAAAGTATTATTCTCAGCCTCAAGGTCCTGTAAGAACAGGTTATATTGGGTATTGTAACTAATGTTAAAAAAGTTTGTGCTTAAGTGGACTATACATATCTTCTTATAAGGATGAGGATGAATCCTTTAATCTATGGTATTAAGTGGGATGAGGTAGTAGCATATCCTACTCTTAATTTTAAGCAGGGGTCTTTAGTGATTGATATTGCATTAGAAGTAATTTACCAAACTTGGTCGCATTACAAGTAATTTTCGTAATAAATATTTCATTGTTTAAACATATAATGAAATGTTGAGACACCTAATGAATAGTTAAGTGATTAATATGGTTGTATATCTTTCTGAATTTTAAAATATTATTGCTCAAGAAGAAGAACAAAATGAGCTAGTCTATTGACACACATATCATTAACTAAAGGTCATCCTTCCAATAAACATGAAAAAAATTTTATTTTTAATAAGTTTTACATATCTCGAGATTTAAGAGTTCCAGTTCTGTGATAACAGTTGCTACATATATATTAGTACAAGCTTGGTTCGAGTAACACAAACATTATTATGAAAATTGTTTAAAAAGCAGCTGGTGTGAGATGTCTTTATTTATGTTAAGGTATGGCAAATTTGTGGATCATCAGGTTTGGCTTTTTGACAAAGACCTTTCTGTAGAAATATTTCAGAAGCTTGAATAATGTGGGCTAACTTAAATTGTCTGGAGGAAAAAGATAATTGAGCATTTATTAGGCATGCACCAAGAATTAGGTATACACGAAGAACAAAGTGGGTTAAGCAAAATCAAGATTATTTTTCATCACTTCAGTTATCAACAAGTATTAGTCAAATTTTGAGAATTGTAATAATTGAAGACATATTCAAGCAGAAATAAATTAGATATAGATAACAGCAAAAGACTTCTAATGTCTTTGTGAGTGAATATGTTTTTTGAGAGTTACAGCATTCATTAGTGTAGAAAAAGCAATTATGTCTAAGAAGCTAACTATAAAGGTTTTAAGGTCTATCAAATTTTCAAAAGAATATATTTATTACATATGAATTTGTTTTTGCCTCTTTTTAGTCAACATTCAGAATATCTTTCCTGTATTGTAACTAAAGAAATATACTTAATTTCAGTCATACTTTAGAGTTTGAGCAAAGAGTAAGTAAAAAAAATTTCCTTTTGAGATAAAACTAATTATATTTTTTATTTTCAAGTAAAATAAGTCTGTCGCATAAACATTAATTTAATCAAAGTACTATGCGATCACATATAAAATAATTATACTTGGAACCGAGAAGAGAAGCAAGAGAATTATATCCTAACTTAGTAAATTAATTTTGAGGACAACACTTTTTGTTATTAGGGATAATTGTAGTGTCCCGTACCTCCCTATTCTCTCTCTTGCCATGACCCTCTCTCTCCCTCTCACAAAGCCTCTCCCATCTCTCTAAATTTCTACTTCATACCTTATCTATTTCAGATGATCACACTATGTACTAGCTGAGGAATTAGGAAATTAGGAAATGATCAAATTCTAAAGTACATTAAGGTACTGCAACTACAAATGGATCTAATATAGCCAGTAAAATGAAATGAAAATAATTCGAAAGAGATTATGTATGGTCTATGATGAATAATGTACTTGACATTAAACTTTATCCCAACTTTTTTTAACCTGTGTCAGGTGGCCTTTGTTTTCAACCCACTTTAATTCTTACTTTTGATACTTGGTCTTTCAGTTATTCTTCCCTGTTGAGTCCCTTACACATGTCCATTTTATAAAATTTGCTTGCAATTTTACTTATAGTCACAAGCGTGGACTCTCATAAACTCAGTTTTAGATTCAAATACTAGAAAATTCTTACATTTTGATCTTCTTCTATATAGTCTGTTATTAAAGACTCATGAAAATACCTCTTGGATGATGGATTGAGGTTATGATATTATCTTTAGTATTTTTCCAAATTTTATTATAGCTTGTAGGGATTACTTATAATGTCAGGATTAAACACTCTTTTACAAGGTCTCCCAGGCTTGTTCTGGTTCTTTATTGTCTTTATCTTCTTCTTTATCTAATCTTGAGATAATGAGGAAAATTATTATTACTCAGGAGAGAGGTATTCTAGGCTCTTTTTCTCAACTTCTGAATATGCATGTAGGTGGGGTACTATTATATTTGGTCTTTTCCTGCTGTCAAGACTTTAGAGCCTACATAGTAAGTTGGCAAAGGATAATGAGATACAAGATAGAGTTTTGTCTCCTGGTTCTCTATGTGTAACAAGCACATAGGGTTATTTGTCGCATCTTTTTTAAGTGTAATACTAGTCTTGCTCCAAAAAGCCTTTCCTGATCTCACTTCTCCTTCTGCTAATAATATCATCTCTTTCACTAGATCAACCTCATTACTTTTTTTTCTTTACTAAATCAACCTTATTACTTTTTTCGGTTTGGAATATGAGAAATTAGATGAAGTTCCATACGACTATTCATATGATCAGGAACTATGTCAGAATATAATCCTTCTAATAAATCTAGGAATAATGATATAATTGTTCTATTTTGAAAATTTTTAGTATCCGCACTAGGTTGGAATAGGTTATGCAACCTCTCCAGGTTGTTTGAAAATTTTGTTTGCATAACTGGAATAAAGTGAATATGGATAGAGCTGGGAAAAGTTTTCCTAAGGTTGGTAGCTTTTTCTTTCATGTTGAGGTTCAGTCTGTCCTTTTTGTCGAGTTTTAAGAATATTATTCTAGCTCATTGAGACCATTCTAGCTCATTGAGACCAGTTATAAGTGTATGTGATTTAAAATAAATTCTATCCTGAAAGTAAATGTTTAATTTTTTAAAAGAAATAAATTTAAAGTTTAACATAAAAAGGCAAAGTTTGACCTATTTTTTTCTTATAAATCTAATTTTCCAATGTTTTGGTTGTTTGAGGGAATTGTTTTGTACTATGTTAGATGGGTTTGACCCGATCTTATGTTTCCTTTGTAATTTATATATATATATATATTTTATGTTATATTTAATGTGATAAAAAAAATATTAATAAAATATATTATAGTGATTTCTAATATCAATTTAAAAAAAAAAAAAAATCAACTCCTCTTTGCCAGCTATTCTAGTGATGTTTTCATAGCTAGATACATGAGATAGGAATTCAACTGAGTTAAACTGAGTTCACGGATTCATACATACTCATTGCATGCAGCAAATTTTCTTTTCAAATATTGTTTTTGAAAAAAAAAACTATATTAATTTATTTTAATGAAATTTGCTAGATTTGAGCTTAAGTACCCAAATACTAAAATATGTTAATAATTGAGAGGTTCAATAGATGGAAGAAACACTCACTAAACACCAACTAAAAAAAGCAAAGGATAAAAGAAGATAAGGTGCCTGAGAGAGAAGACTGACCCGAATTTGAAGAGTCTGATGATAACAAGAGCATCCAGACCATGAGCGTCCAGGATATCAGCTTCGGTGACTCTGAACGCCCGGAAAACCCAACCGACGGAAGGAAGGAAACGGCGGAGAGAGGTTGAAGGTAACTGAAGAGGGATTTGATGGTGGTGTGAGAGAGGACGAGCGTAGTAGATGGAGGCGGTGGAAGGCTGCTTCTTGAGAAGGGAGAAGAGGGAGAGAGTGACAAAGGCCAACCCTATGTTTATGGCGGCGGAAGCCAAAAGACTCTGTGGGTTCATCTTCCAACCCTAACTTTTTACTTATTTGCACTTTAATTTGAAATGGAAATAGGAGAAATGAAGAAATTAAGTGTGTGTTGTGAAGTGTGAGGTGTGTGGTAGAGGCTTCTCCAGTGAGGGGATGCAATGACAGTGTTTGCATGCCACCTACCCTTTTTCATGCACATCTTTTGGCAGTTTTTCCATGGCTTTACGCAACCTCTCTACCTCTATTATTTAGTATAATTTAGTATATTAGTTTTTCTTATTGGGCATAAAGAATTAATAGGATTTTTTTATAAAATTATTGTAATTTTTTGCACAATATTTGTTATAGGAGGTAGATTTTGAAAGATATAATCTATATACTTATTATAGATAATCCTAAACCTGAAAAGAATTTATCAGTTTGATGTCTGATGTCATTACCCTAAAGTGAAGTTAAGATGATATTGAAATAACTCATCTAGAATGAAGTGGATTAAATATACATGAATTTAATTAATGTTAATTAAAATTTATATTTTTTATTTTAAATAAAGCTATATTAGGATAATATATTTATATCAAGATGACATAATTTTAGAATATTTTTTAAGAAATTGACTCGACTTGTTGTTTATTATTTTATTATTTATAGTAAAATTAGTATCTATGTAAAAGTTATTGTGTACATTATTATTAAAACATTAATATATAATTTTACAAAAGTTAGAATAAAAATAAAATAAAATATATTAAAAATATAAAAATTATTGTAAAAATTGTAATAGGAGATAATATAAAAGATTAGATTGTTAGTTTTATGTAATTATATATTAATATTTGTTTGATCATTTCATTTTGCATAATAGTGAGAGAAAATGAAGTTATAAAACAGCAAAATAATAAAAAACATAGGAAAATTAATAATGAAATTTGAAGGCAAATTTAATCTTATCTACATGGATTATTGTTTCTGTGGTGACCTCATTTCAATAATAGGAAATTTTTTTTAGTTATCCATCTTTCGTTGTGTAGTTTTCCTTATTTGTATTGTCGGATATCAAAATTGAACTTCATTTATACTGAGAATCCTTATTTCAAACTAGATAAAAGCAGCAATATTAATATTGTTGATGTATTGTGGTTGAACTCTCTAATAAAAAAATATTTGATGTATTGCAAATATTTATATCATAATTTAATTATAGTTTGCATTATTAATCTTTCCTCTTACTTCATTCTATGTTTAAATTTATATCTTCAATTTTTTTAATTTTTTCATATTTAATTAGTAATTTTTATATTTTAATATATCCTTTTCTATTATAATTTCTAAAAGGTTATCTACTACTTTTAATTATTTTTTAAATACACAATATTAATTTTTAATTTCATAATTATTATTTTCACATAAAAATTAATACCAAAATATCAAATACTTTTACTTTAAAATAATATACTATGTAGTATTTGGTAGTGTAAAGGATACAAGACTTTAATTTAATTTAAAAATATATAAATTTAATTTAATTTTAAAAATAAAAGCTAAAATTTAGATTTTATTTGAATAAATTAACTCAACAAGAAAGTTAGAATCTTATTTTAATTGATTAAAGTGTTCACACTTGTGTTTTTTAGCAAAGTTATAAACATTTGAATAGGTTAAAATTCATTTCAAACTGTTTTGACCATCAAAGAATATATTAAAATTTTTTGAAAGAACTTTTAACTTATGAAATAACAAGATCAACCATCACATATTCTTTTAAATAATCTAGGCTTAAGAATGACTACCTAACAAGACACATGATAAGAAAACATCAAATATTCCATAAGTCTTCGTCTTGAACTAGATTTGAAATATGAAATCTCATCTTTAACCGCAATATATTTTAAGGAACATAATTATTTTCTTTAGTAATAATCAATTAGGTTAAAGTGCTTCGAAATAAATATTATGCATATATTCAATTACATTCAACATAATTAAATATATCATGTTTTCAAAATTAATCAATTAAGTTAGTTAGAATAATAATCAAGTAAGATGTTTCTGCTTTATTTCTAGAAGTAGTATAAAACAAAATAACCAGTTAACTTTAAGTATAACTGATTAAGTTTCATTTGAAATGTTTCTAATAATAATTTTAGATGGTCTTTTTCAAATCAATTAATTGCTTTCAATAATATTGATTTCATGTTGAGAAGTAAAAAATTATGATTTCATACCTTTTTACTAGGCTTTAGGCTTTGAAATTGGTTTCATTCTCATTTATTTTAATTTTGTTCATTCATTACAAGCATGTGGTATTTTTTCCTTAGATTTATGTACTACATCTTGTAAGATGTATGTGAGCAATATTTTCCTGTATTTAGATAATCTCTTGAGTTTTGTTAAGACTTGTTTAATTCATATATTATAAATTTTTATTAATAATAAAAACTTTTTTACATATTAATAATTTTTAATTTATGAAATAAGTAATGGAGTTTTGGTTTACATATAACTTTTTTATAATGATTATTTTTTGTTACTAAATTAGTCAATACAGTGATTAATTATTTTTAATCTCCAAATCAGTTATTAATTAATAATTTTTTTATAATGATTATTTTTGGTCATCAAATTAATTAATATAGTAACTAATTAATTTTTTATCTTTAAATTGGTTATTATTTAATTAATATAGCAACAAATTTTTTTATCTCTAAATTAATTACTATTTAATAATTTTGTTGTAGTGATTAAATATTATCTACAATTAATTTTTTATATTCATATGTAATAAATATGTTAGCTTAATTTTTGACAGTCAAATAGTTACTTTGTTATTATTGAATTAATAGTATTGACATATTAATAGTGATAATGTCACATGTTAGCACATTTATCTCAACAAGATAATGTTAGTTAATTCAAGAGTAATAAAATTATAGGACAAAATTAGCAAAATTACTAAAGACTAAGTATTAAAAACACTTATTAGCAAAATAGGTTCTAGGTACCTAAATCTACACACTGATCTCATGTTTGGTTGTTTTGGTTGGAAAATTTCAAAAACTCACAAAAGGAAAATCCTTGTTTTTATGAAATAAAATATGACAAACAAGTATACAATGGCTAAAAGTTTAAAAAGGAAAGGGAAAATCCAATGCTTGGATTCCTACAAATTTCCCTCAGATTCCTTGAGTTGACCATGTCCTTTCTTTTGTGCACTTTCTCTTATTCCTTAACTCTAGTTTTTTCTATTGAAAATAAATAAAACAATGAAATAAATGCAAAATGAAATATCAGAAAGAAAGTAATGGTGTGGAGCTGGACTCAGATGCCATGAAATTCACCGGTTGTAAACCTGGTGCACAATAGGCATTCATTGCATTCTTACAGTGTAGCTCCAATAGTCCACACTTCTCATCAACTTCATCATTTTCAGCACCATCCTAAAACGTAACATTAAACACAATTTCAGCAAGATATAGCAAAACACTATCTATCTATATGTGTGTGTAGAAACAGATATGCACATCATAATCATGGATGCAACCACAAGCTTCAAACTCATTCAGACTTTATTATCATAAGGGTCTTCCTAACTAGTGTCATAGGTTAAGAAATCAAAAATAGAAAAAGTATGCATATTTCTACCAAGTTCATATATTATTTGGTTATTTGCTGTGATTCAATATATTTTATCACGATTAATTATATATTTATAATGATTAATACTTTATTATCAATCACTATAATTCTTATTTATCATCATAATTCATATGTATTAGAAATAATTCAGTCCTGACCCAAAATGGTCTATATCATAATCCATTAAACTAGTTATTTGAGCAGATTTTCCAAGAGTTAAGCATAAGTTATTTATTAAAGACAACATAGTTAGAACAAAAATAAAGAGAATAAACAAGAAAGAAAGAAGATAGTAGAATAAAAACTGAAAATACTTTAGAGTTGTGTTATTTTTTTTCTGTTCTGATTTTCAATCTTCTTGTACTGAGTGAAATATCCTACTTATCACGAGTAGCTAAATTTTAGAATGTTGGGATAGAATATATTGTAACTTTTTTATAATTTCATGATTCATATATGTAGTTATATTTTGTTCTTAATTGATTTACTTTTGTGTTTAATGCTTGAGAGCAAATGAATCTCCGTACTTAATTTTAGAATTTGAATTCTTTTTTCTAAAAAACATTAAATCAACCAAGAATAGTAGCTGTTGAGAACATACTTATTGTTTTGGCTAGCATTGTTCTGATTTTAATGCCGACTTTGATTAAGTTTGACTGATGGTAATTAGATTTTTAGCGTAACTAAAATTAAAGAATTAACTTGGTTTGACCATTTGGAACACAAAAAATTGGATATAGTTATTTATGGAAACAAGAATTACATATTGTTTTTTTCATTTTTTTTTTTTTGTCTCAACACTATCATATTGGATAATTATAACCATCTATATTCATTTGTCATATTTAACTAATTCTCATATTTAACTTCATAGTTGTGATCTCTTTTTTTAAAATTTTGCAAATTACACAACTTAATATTTCTAGGTTATGTAACCTTGTGTAAAGGAACTCATAGCCATCTAAATGTTTACTAGTACTTGAGGATACAATAACCTTTGTTCTTTTAATTTTATTACAGTTTACTCAGTTTACTTATGAAGAGAAATTAACAAAATTATTTAATGCTCAAGTTAATAAAAGTTATTAAAAATATCAAGTCTATGAATATTGAGTGAAAAGAAATGAGTAGTCATTGAACATGGGTTCTCGAACCTAATAAATGCAAATTCAAATAACACGAGGAGAAAAATTAAAGCAAAAAATTTAATGGGTTTTGTCGCAACCAGGGTCACGACGGGGACGACGAACAAAAATATAGATAATTTAAAAAAAAAAAAAA
>Ga0209700_108554_pt1 | contig 12948 bp, 6 predicted proteins | sample SiratroredBW_FD_187528 | JGI IMG/M metagenome (GOLD analysis project Ga0209700, IMG submission 187528) | Root nodule microbial communities of legume samples collected from California, USA - Siratro red BW (SPAdes) (version 2) | ecosystem: Host-associated > Plants > Roots > Nodule | place: USA... | reverse complement strand
TATATCATTTCTTAATTATTGTCTTTTTTTTATTGATTGATAAATTTTCTTCTTCTCATAATTTTTATACTTTTTTATAAACCCAATATTAATTATTAAATATAAATTATTTTAATAATTATTTATAGTAAACATTTAAATTTGATAAAATTATAATTTAAATGTTTGGTTTCAGAGATTTAAATGAATAGATATTAATCAAGAAAAAATAATTTTGTGTTATTCTTTTGAATGATAAAACTTGTTTACCCGAATCAACTATTACAAAATTACTTTAAATCTTTCTAATATAAAATAAAATGAAATATATTGATAAAATAGAAAAAATCTTATATATATATATATATATATATATATATATATATATATTAATATATATTAATATATGTATTATTTCTTTTAATATTATGTTATATTTATTCATACTTTCTTATCTCTGTGCATAATAAAAATTCAAACATAAACTTAAATAAATGAAAGTATCAAGTATTTCAAATCTATTCACAGCAATTCTAAGACCCCACAAAATTAATGTTTCTATTAAGACGACTAAAGTATTAACAACATGCATATCTTACAGTACTCCATAGTTAACATGCATCAAGATTATATAATAATGCTAAACTGAAATTTCAAAATATATTTACAATATTAGATATAAGTTTTTCAAAATATAACATTAGTCCTAACGACATCCTTCAACTTTGATGATCTCCCAATGATCCATCTGCAGCACCATATGCTCCTGTGTCGAGACACGATCATCACAAACAGAAAAATCAAACACAACACAACCAAAAGCAAAGGGTAAGCTAACCAAATTTCAACAAATAAAAAATATTCAATTTCATGTATCATCACAATATAAGAATCTAACACACTACAAACATGACTCTACTTCCGGAAGACTCGTGCATTGAATAGACCCCGAGATATGCACCTGTCATCCCCAAACCATGAATCCACACACAAAATGAATCATCAATCATGTAAGGGTTAGTCCCCCTGAGACTTTTCTGACCAGCTATATTTCAAGTTGTACTCACCCAGTTCAGACCTCCTTCGACTCTCACCACCTAGTAGTGATCATCTATTTGATTTCTATTACTAGTAGAGTTAGGATATCAATCGTTATTGATCAGATCCTTAGACAATGCACTTCCTAATTAACTAAGACACGGGTGTTTCTTTCCTAAAAATACTATGCCTAGGCTTTGACCAACTTTATCAAAATATAGATCTCTACTCATTCATTCATTGACTTTTAAATCTCAATCTCCACTTCAGTCTCAATATTTAAAGAAGTCACTGAACCATCAGTATAATTAATTTTAAATTATCAATTAATCTATTTTATTAAATACATACATTGCATTCCAAAAGAGTTAAATAATCAAAATCAAAAACCCAAAAAAAAAAAAAAGTTTAGCTTGAGCTAGACCAATTTCGCTCGAGCGAAAATAGCCCTCGCCTGAGGGAAAAAAATTTATCGCTTGGGCGAAAATAGTCCAGAGAGCAGGGTCTTTTTTCGCTTTAGCAGAAAATACTCTCGCTTGAGCGAAAGATTTCTCGCCTAGGCTAAAACACTCCAAAGAGCACACTTACTCTAGGGGCTTTCTCGTCTGGGCAACTGTACCCTCGCTTGAGCGAAACTACTTTCTCGCCTAGGCAAATTATATAGAAAACATCAGTTATCGGACAATTTATGCAGTTTTTACTACCACGAAGCTACTACACATGTTTCAGATGACTAACTTAACTAGAAATTCAACTTGCATTCCATCAATTACCACATACTCATCATACATATCAGAATGAATAAATAATCAAGAACTCAACTTAAGTTTCAATCCAGAAAATAAATCATCACAGATGCATTTTCACATACATATTATAAATGAAACCCTAAATCACAAATAGACTGAAATCAGGTAACATGCAAGTTAGCTTCTGTTACCTGAATTGCAGTAGAAGTTCACTCCAATAGCCCCAAAACTTAAAATCTTCAAGAACTCGAATCTGTACCAAAAGACCTATGATCAATGATTAGACTAAAACACTAGGGAACTGAGCTCACAAAGGCACTATCTGATAACTGAGAGGCCACATGCAAGCTCATAGGGTAGAGGAAAACGAAAATCTAAAAATAGAGGGAAGAGGGCAGAAAACGAACTTACTCTAACGGAGATTCTGATCGGGTAGACTTACTCTATTCTCCATCACGAGTCCAACGGTGAGCTCCGCTGGAGAAACTGACGAGGTACGGAATCAGAGACTTAGAGAGAAGTTAGAGGAAAAAGAGAGTAAGGGTTTTAGAGAGATGATGACTTGAGTAAAAATGAGACTTGACTACTTATTTTTTTTATAAATACGTGTTTTCAGTTTAATAATATAATAATCAAGTGCTCATTCCACTTCTATCATTTCTAGTAAGAGAACAAATTTTCTAGGTTGTTACATCAATTATTCCCCTTACTAGGTGAAATATAAACATTAAAGTCCCATCACTTTGAAAGAACGGTCACTTTTTATTTGATGATTATTCTAATTGTGTGGGGTTTGATCTATCAATGTTAGAATTTGCAATTTCAACTCTCACAAATATTATATTTTTATAGTGAGTATTTTGGGGTGTTACTAGTGAAGTTCATGATATTAATTACATAATACATAAAATTAATGCATATATTAATATAGTACACAAATAATTAAATACACAATTTATTGTTGTTTATGTTACATTAATATATTAATTTTGTGAATTAAAGTTTTATTATATTAATTATATAATAAATTAAATTAATGGATATATTAATATATTACACAAATAATTAAAAACATAAATTATGATTGTTTATGTTACATTAATATATTTAATGATATCACATAAATAATAAATGAATATATTAATATATTAATAAATGAAATTATTTAATAATTAAATACACGCATTAATTAATTTTCTTATCTTGAATATATTTAAATAACTTATTCAAAAAGAAAGTTTTTAAAAAAATAATTAATATTAATCTTTTTTTCATTACCTATTCATCTTTTCGTTTTGCATCTATATAAAGTGAATATTGATAGTTTTCTCAACCAAGTTATTGAAATTTCACTAACAAAAAAGTAATATTTCTCTGAATATTTAGAGTTTTGGCAAATGGCCAGCAACATGGGCAATGATGAAGAAGAAGAAAACACAAGACATATGTGTTCTCTTAAGAGTGACGAGACTGATTTCAAAATCAAATTAAGGAAGTACCAAAGGTAAGTTTTGAATAATTAGATTCATATATTTTGATAATTCTTACATATATTTGGTTTTTTTCATTTTTTTATTAGTTTATATTTAGTTATTAAACTAAAAAAAAACCATTTCATTTACAGGAAAACAAAACCCAGTTTAGCTACAGTGACACTTTTTTTTTGTCTTTGTGAGTGTACAGACTCATTCTCAGGATTTTGGGATGTTGGTCTTCCTCTTCCCTAAGTAAGCGAACCCTTCTAAATTTCTTGGAAGACTTCTTCTCATGAAGATCATGAATAAGCAACACCACCAAGTTCTTCGTCTTCTTTATCATCTACATATTCTTTGCTAAGCATCAATCTCTTATCCAGATGAATATTCAATCCAAACCTTGGAATGTTACTATGTACTTCTATTAGATATTATGGGTTTAGGGTATTCTTCCGAAGTCATGCTATGTTTTACATTTTTAGATGAAATAATGTTATTTTCGATTATTTTGTTTATTTAAAACAAACAATCTCAGCTTTAGTTATGAGAACATAGCTTATAAGAGGAAGAAAACAAACAAATAATCTCGGTTTTGGCTATTTGGGCATAGCTTATAAGAGGAAGAAAACAAGACTTTAGGACTTTCAAGTTTTTGAGGAAAGACTAAGGTGGAAGGAATATATTGGAGCTTGTGGTCAAAGTGATATTTACAATAGCAACATTATAAAATGATGAGAATAAAGGTGCAGAATTGGAACAAGTAAAACACTAATTGCTCTCTCTATTTCGAAGCCACTATCAAAGTACGATCGGAGATGGTATATGAAGAAAAACCTGTATGTTGGAGGCTTGGTTGAGATATAATCATAAATTTCTTTATAGTAGATTTTCTCATAAATCTTCTTTTGTAATGTCTTTTGTAAGTAATCATACAGAGGTATGAAACTGTGTAGGTGTCTTTAATAAATGTTTTGTTTGTTTTATCTATCTAATATACTCAGTTTTTTTTATTTTTTATTTTTTTTTTACAATTGAAACATTTTTTTCATGTTTTTTATTAATTTATTTATTTTTACTGATAAATAAAATCTCTAACTTTATAACACCTTGTAGCCTTTTATTAACTTCTTAAGTTCACATCTTATTATTATCTTCTTATCATATTTTTTTTATTAGCCATAAAAAATAAATTAAATGGAAATAGTTAAAAGGTGTTCAAACCCTTTATAAAATAAAGAGCCCAAACATATAAGTTATGGTCCATCTTAAACACATAAAATATGAATTACATTCTTGATCTACCTTCTATTTTAAATTTTTATACAGTTGGAAGGGTGAAATTAAACAGAAACAAAATTCAACTTCAGCTACTTGCAATTGAATGAAACAGTGCAATTGTCTTATAACAGAGTATGCAATTTCAGACTTTAGCAGAAAAGAAAAATGAATTTGCAATATAGTAACAGGCTACTATATCATATAAGAGAAGTAAACATCTTTATTGCTCTTGGATCTCGATCTGAATCACCAATTGCAGCAGTCACCTGGACATTATACCAGGAACTTATCAGGGAAAAGAATATGACAATATAGAGGGAAGGAAATGTGAGGTATAACCCAAAAGATTATCACACACAGAGAGATAAGGAATTCATCAAAATATTGTTACCAAATGAAATCCTCCCTCCACCTATTCATAGCTGGCTTCCTTGCACTTCTCCTGATACTGCTAATTTCCTAATCCTCTATCATGTGGAATTTTTTCCTAACTGATTTTGTTTTCCCATTATTTCCAAAATTGGGCCTCCTATCCGTTTTATTCTTTACAACAGTCAGCACAAAAAATAAAAAGAAAAAACCTCAAAAAATTCAACTGAAGCCTCGTGTGCCTTGACACACTCCAACTATTTGAAATTTACATTTAAAAGTTTCTCATAGTGTTTGTTGGGTTTCATAGTGTTTGTTTTGGTCTTCCTACTTATGCCCACTTATGCCCACTTGTAAGTTGTAAGTGTTGTTTTGGATGTTGTGGTTCTGGTTATCGTGATGTTTGTAGATTTTTCTGAATGCGGTTAAGTTTATTTTTCCTTTGTATTAAGGTTGGAGCAACCTTTAAGTGTTCTCATTAATTTATTTATTCATCACTATTAAAAAAACATTTAAAAGCTTCTCCAAATAGTATTTGAAAACATATCAAAGTAACTTTATTGATAGGTATTAAACAAACTAGAAAAATACATTCAGCTTCGATCAAACCCAACCACATTTGCCATTTTGCAAGTTACTATTTAGAAGAAACCAATTCATACTCCCTACACAATTTGTCAACTTCATTACCTTCTGTTTGCAAAATCATAAAAATAAAAACTATCTAAACATTAATTAAGGCTGATACATATTAGAACATACATATAAGATTTGACCAAAATATCAACATTAATATATAACATTAAATCTTCTTTTCATATAAATATTGATATATAAAACCTTTTTATATTATTGCCATGATTGTCACATTCTAATAAAATTCACCACTTTTTATGAAGTTTCAATATATTGTTCATTTTAATCTTTTTTTTAATGTAAAATTTTCATGTCATCTTAAAAATAATAAATTGTGAATAAATTCATTAAAAAAATATGATACAATCTTTAATTTAAAATCTTAAAATAATAATTTTGTGATGGGTCATTCTATTTATATATCTTTTATTTTACTCATCTATCCAATGTTTCATCTTATTTGAATTCTTAACCCAAATCATTCATTTCGGATAGAATAACCTACAAATGTTAAGTGTTGAATTATTACACTTCTTACTCATAGAAGAATTATTTATTTTTGAAAATAATAAATTTTTAGTTATCTATATAATATATAGCATATTGATTTTCATATAGAAGAATTTACTTGCGTACATGAATCTATATATAATTTTTCGGTCTTAGTTTGAATGATAAGCAGGGAAAATATGGGATTTATTAAGAAATAATAATATATTTGGTTAATATGAATGGTAGAAAATATAAAGAGATTGATTATTTACAAATGAATATTTCATTTTAAATGCAAAGTTATCTTCAGAATTTTTGTAAGTTACGCATAGATTTACTATAGGTTATATAAATCCGTAAGCAAATTTTAGAATCTATGAATGTTTTATTTGCAATTTTTTTTATAAGTAATTAGTAGAAAACTATGTTTTTCTTGTAGTTCTTTTAAATTACTTACATATAATAATATTTTATCTTTTTTCTTGTAATGTTTCTATTTCCCTCATTTGTGAAACAAGACTTTATATCATCGCGCATGTATATCAAAATTTCACAAAAACTGAAGACTTGATATTATGCGTTAATAAAATTAAAGATTTAATATAAAAATTAAAATAAGACTCATTCGAAAAGTTAATATAAATCAACAACTATAATAAAGCAGAATGAATAAAATATTTTCTATCTACTCTCAAGAAAATAAACTATTACCTAAACATGCGTAATTGATATTTTCTGTTAAATCCTTTTTAACATTATTACTAAACAAACTTATAACTTATTTTAATTTATACCAATTGTAACTAAGTCATTATATTTTTTTTATATTCAATGAAATACTTATATGGTTTGGTTTTTACGAATAAGATTTTTTAATTCTCCTAATAAGCTTAGATATACTTTTATGTTTTGTTTTTTTACGAATAAGATCTTTCTGGCATTCCAAGTAAACTTAGATTCTATTTTAATGTATACCTATGTTACATGAAGACATTTTTTTCCATCTTAAATACAATTTTTTTTATAAACAATAAAAAATATATTAAAATGAAAGTATTAATGAAGTATTTCAACTCTTGTAAAAAAATAAAAACATGTGATTCATATGTTTTATATGAGGAGTTGTAACCGAGTCTTGCGTTATCCTGTCCCTATATAATACTTTTATGATGGAATGTGAATTTAGATGGTGGAGGGATCCTAAAAGTATTAATGGAAATAGTGAGGGAGAAAAGTGGTTTAACAAGAATTTTAGATGGAATGTTGGAAAAGGCAACAAAAATGCACTTAAGGAAGTTTATCCTAGAATTTATGCAAATTCAATTCACAAAAGTCTTAAAATAGAAGAGTGTGGTGAATGGCAAGGACAAATATGGATATAGAATATTTGCTGGAGAAGGGCATGGTTTGAGTGGGAAAATGAATTGGTTGATAATTTCTTGGCTATCAGTCTAGAGGAGTGTAGTAAATAAGGATATAAAAGATAAGTGAATTTGGAAAGGTAAATCAGAAAACATTTATACTCTTAAGGATACTTATAAGAAAATTTCGGATGGGATTGAAAGAGGTTTTGAGGAGAATTTCAAGTGTTTACGAGAAATGAAGGCACAACAAATTTCATTGTTGTGAACTTGGAGACTCTTTCATAACAAGCTTCCAACTACAGATACGCTAGTTGGTTTACGAATCCCAAATATGAGTTCGTTTTGTGTGTTATGCAATATTTGTGATGAGAGTGCTTGTCATTTGTTTTTTTACCTGTAAGATCACTCGTAGATTGTGGTATTTTTGTGTGATAATTTGTTTGGCGTGTAATTTGTGCACCACTATTTGGTAAGGAAACATTTTCTAGGATACCAGCTGGGTAGAGCGAATAGGATTGACAAATCTGCGTGTAGAACTGTTTGGGTGAACATTATATGGCACATTTGGAAACATAGAAGCAAAATCATCTTTAAAAATATGTTGTGTGACATTCAGGAGGTATTTGTTGCTATACAAGTTAAATTATAGGCAATGGTAAAGCCTAAATATAGGAATGTCATGTTTACTTACTTTGATTGGTGTTTAGATCCATTACCATGTATATCTATGCTTGTGTGATGCCTGGTGGACTTGTATAGGAATTGTTTTTACATGTGCAGGGATTGCTTTGACAGAGAAGATTGATTAAAAGCATTTTGCATGGACTCTTGGAATAATCGTCTTTATTTTGACTGTATTACAACCACTAACTTATGTATATTCTTTAATGTTGTATCCCCTGTTATTTTTGGATATTTTGAGTTTGTATAAGGGTTTAGTGTGGGTGATGATTTTTTGTTGTAAGAGTTGGTTTGTGCACCTCTACACGAGTAGTTATTATATCATTTTTTTGGTATAGATTGATCAATTTTGTTTTTTGGTTTCCGTTTGTAAATAGGTTGGGTTAATCTTATTACCTCTACTTAATTATATTTTTTATTGCTGGTAGAAAAAAATATAATACTTTCATAATATTCTCAAACCAAAATCAAGCCAAACATAGGAGTAACTATTAAAAACAATGGTTCAATGTTAGCCTAAAAGGCAGATTAAGAGATTTTAATTTTCTTTGTACTTCACACTTTCAATTAGGTATCTTCACCATAAGTTAGCTTTCAATGTTTTCTTTGTATAAAAATTGATCCTCTCTTGGTATCATGACAATACAACTTGTTGAATAAGAGATGTGTCCAACTGATTATAATTGATATTTTTATATCTAGATCTCCACTCCAAAATGTCACAGACATCTCAAATTAGTAAAAAAGATGGTGTAAGGATTTAATTTTTTCTTAATTTAAAATTTAAAAAAACATAGCGGAAGGTGATATATGTATAAAAATATGACAGTGAAGAGAAGTTCAAATATTGTGAGTTTCTAATTTACTATGCGTAACATTTTAAGTTAAAACAATTAAAGGAGTTAATTTAGGAATATAATTCGTTGAACGTCCATTAAAATAATTTTAATTAGCAAAGAAAATCAATAAAGATGAATTAGTTTGCACACCAAATTTTTCATAACATTAGTTAGAGTTTTACAAGATATTTATTTACAACAAAATAAATTTAATAAACTATACATTCTTCATATTTACATTTCACTCATTTACTCAATATATATTTTGCATAAAGGTTACATAATTTGTATAGAACCATCCCTAATATGAATTACACATTACTAATATTGTTCTTCATTATACAATTGGTGCAAACAAATTAATCAGAAAATTATTATGTATAGCAAACTAAGTGAACATGAAAATAGTATGGGCGACCCCCTTAAGGTTACCGTGTCAACAGCTTGAGAGAAAACTTAACCATTATACAAAAATAACTTTTCTGTCATTTTACGATTATTATTATACTTATTATTACAATTACAATTTCTATTATTTTCATAACTTCTATCTGGTGTGTTGTAATGGAGTAAATGATGTTTGGAAGGGAATGTGGGTGACATTAGTGTAGAAAATTTGGAAGCTTAGGAACAAAGTGGTGTTTAAGAATGGTGTTGTTGATGACATAGAAATTTTTTCCTTAGCACAATTGAGATGTTAGACATGGGTCAAATACTGTAGGAAAAGAGTGAATTTTTCATTCTCAGATTGTAATTTATGTCCTGCATGCTAAATTTAGGATGACTAGGTTGTAATTATTCCACTTAAGTGGTGCTAAGTGAGCTTAGGGGGGTTGGGTAGTACTGTTAGTAGGTAAGGACTATCGATTCTTGAATACTTGTGATGCGGGTGAAGGTGACACATTTTGGTGCTTTACATGTTTGCAGTATGCAACAACTATTTGATTCTTACTAGTGTGTGGATCTTGCACGATCTAAGGTGGCATCCACAGAAGACATTTTCTAATCAAAGACGTATTATGGTATTATCTCGCCAGTGTTATCTCATCAGTGTTACTCATAATATATACAAATGTTCCTTTAAAACCTTTTTCCTAATTTAGGTACCATATGTATCACTAACCAATCTTTGAGAGTGCCAACATTTGACAGAAATTCTTATAGGATTTTCTTTTGATATATATATATATATACTTCAAATAAAATTCAAAAACTTCTTATTTAATGTATCTTTGTACAATAGAAACTTCTGGACAACATTGATTCTTCACATATCTTTTTAAAATTTTCACATATCGCTCAACTGAATAAATCTATCTTAGATAAATCGGCCCACAATTTTTTTTTTCTTACAAGATGAAACAAATAAATGAACCACGAATATATATAAAAAAAAAAATGATGAAGATGAAAACATCTCCCATTGACAAAAAATAAAACAATCTCTTCTTCGAGTTCATTTAACTTTTTGTGGATTGAAAACGAACACAATCTAATTATAATATATCTCACATTCTAAGATTCGAAAAATAGCCATCACTATAATTACTACATTAAGATGTGATAATCATAAAACTTTAAAACTTTAAGTAAATTAATTTTAGATCCTTCATAAATATTAGACTCTTATCTACCTCTTGAATGAAAAGTGGACGTTGATAAGGTTCAAATTATGAACAAAGAAAATGTAAGATCAATGAAACAAGAACACAAAACCAATAAGTCAAAAAGATTATACAAGAAGTAGAAACAAAACTAACTAGCTAAATTTCGTTTTTATTGAAGATTAATCCGTATAATTCTCTTGTAAGCATTTTAATAAGTGAAATTTACTCGAATTTCCTTGGATGGATTTGGATAGCTCTTGATCAAGGAATTTAAGACTTAGAACTCAAAGAACACCGCACAACCAGAGGTAAGTATAGCTTAGTTAGAGGTAAACACGTTTTGTACTATTAGACCCCTTTCTCTAATTTTTATGTTATTTCATCGACGACAAACATAATAGGACCTTTTAAACCTTTTAAACCCTAAAGTTGTATTATAAGAATACTTTTTTTTTTCTTCTGTCGTCGTTATGCTTCTTTGTCTCGTTCTCACTCTTGCTTTTTACACAAGTTTTTACAATGCTATTGTTGTTCAATACTCTTAATTTTAACATGTTATGGCTGGGAGGATTTGTTTGATCAAGTATGTTATTAGTGTTTTGCCTTTGTTTTATTTATCATTTTTCAAGGCTCTAAGTTGGTGTATAAGGTCATAAAATCGGTTCAAATTAGATTCTTATGGGGCCGGGGTACTGAGGGGAGAAAAATTCCTTGGGTGGATTGGGACAAAGTGTGCTTACCTATTGAGATGGGAGGTTTGGGAGTGAGAGATATCTTTATTTTTAATTCTGTCCTTATTGCAAAGTGGAAATGGAGGTTGGGTTCAGAGTATGCAGGAGGTTGAAAAAAAGTAATTGAATCCAGATATGGCGACTAGAGAAATATGAAAAACTCCATGGTAGATAGAAGAAGTTCGAATTGGTGGAATGATTTAGGAATAATCTGTAAAGTGAATAAAGAATCCAACTGGTTTGATCAGAGGATTAGATGGTAGCTTATTAATGGGAGTGAAATTAAATTTTTTGAGGATTGGTGGATGGGAGATGGATCGTTACAAGGGAAATTTCCTAGATTATTTGGAATTTCAGCTCTCAAAGATGGGACGGTGAAAGATTTTGGTCTGCAGATAGGACATGGAACTCCACATGCTTTCATGTGGCAGATTCCATGGAGGAGGGGTTTGTTTGAATGGGAGAAAGTATTGAAAAAGCAACTTTTGGAACTCATTAATAGTGCTCTATGGAATGGAGATATGCCTAACCAGTAGCATTGAGTAGGGATGAATAACGCAGATGCTTATACAGTCTAATCTGGCTATTGGGCTTTGAAGTGTCTACCTAACATTCAGGAAAATGTAAGCTTTAAAGAGGTTTGAAGTCTTAAAGTGCCAAATAAGGCTAAAGTATTTGGGTGGAGGGTCTTATTTGATAGACTACCTACTAGAGTCAATCTTGAAGGTAGAGGGGTTTGGTTATCTTGCAATATTTACCCTCTTTGTAATAAAGAGGTGGAATCCATTCAACACTTATTGAGTACTTGTGAGGTGACACAAAGATTGTGGATTAAGTGTGACAGATGGGTTGAGCTGACCTCGGCGAGAGTTAATAACATTGTTAATCACTTTTGTAGTTTTTACCTCGTTGGTTTAAGTGAAAAAGCTAATTGTGTTTGGAAGGGGATGTGGCTGGCTATTACTAAAGCAATATGGACTCACAAGAATAGGATTATCTTTGATGGTGGTCAGGTGAATGAGATAGAGATTTTTGCAGTAGCACAATTGTATACATGATCTTGGGCAAAATTTGGGGGGTTTACATTGTGGGGAAATTTTTCAGAATGTTGTATTCATCCGGTGGACTGCTTAAGAGAGGTTAGATAGAGTGTGGGTAGTATGGTTTGTTGGTGGAGCTTGGGTGCAGGTAAGGGTGGGGTCCCTGCTACAGAATTCTGTTCGTTTTGTAGGTTTACACTTATGTACACATCAAGGGGAGGGCGTCTGGACTAACATGAGAGCATCTCTACTCTTTTTTTTAACCAAGTTCGACAGTCATTTCTCTTCGTGGGTGGCTTACAACCTAATGAAGATTAATTGCTTCTATAATTTGCTGGTGTCTAGTTTCATTGCTTTGTTGTATTTTTTTGACTCATATGTATGTGTTTGGTTGGCTACTAGTTTCTTCTTGTTTTTATAGTAGTGTGTCATTCTAGCGGTTAGTTGCAGGGATCTCTTGTATCTAGTGGTATAGGTGTTGTTAGGATTTTCATTGTTTGTCTTGTAATAGGATTGAGGCACCCCTTAAGTATTTCTATTAATTTTATTTTTTGCTGTTAAAAAAAACTCTTTGATTTTAACATTGCCACTATTCTTTAATTTGGTGAATATATATATATATATATATATATATATATATATATATATATATATATATATATATATATAT
>Ga0209700_108553_pt1 | contig 12952 bp, 6 predicted proteins | sample SiratroredBW_FD_187528 | JGI IMG/M metagenome (GOLD analysis project Ga0209700, IMG submission 187528) | Root nodule microbial communities of legume samples collected from California, USA - Siratro red BW (SPAdes) (version 2) | ecosystem: Host-associated > Plants > Roots > Nodule | place: USA... | reverse complement strand
GAAAAAAAAAAAAAAAAAAAAGATAACCTATACTGTAATAAATAGACAAGACGGTCTAACGCGGACAAACTAATTGTTATAAATTGATTAGATTTTCTAATATAAACAATAATCTCAGCATTTAGTTGTAAATTATTTGTTTCTAATTTTGTTTCTGAGATATTATGCTTCATATTCGCCTTAAACAAATGAAAAGTGCGGGAAAAAGGAATTCGCGAAAACACTAAACATAAAGAAACAAAAAATAGAGTATAGAAAAAAATGAAAAATGAAAATAAAAAATAACTATAGTTGAGTAAAAAGAGTGAACGAAAACTTGTCAAATTGGAATTGAAAAGTCAAAAACTGGAAAGAATTAAAGTGACAGAAAAATGAAATTGCAATAATGGAAGGAAGAATGGAGTATATATTAGACAATTAAAATAAAAGAGTAAGTGCAATCAACAAACATACTGGTAAAAAACAGGCTACACTAACACACTAGACACTATATAAGCCCACTCGCAACAGTAAACATTCTTATCAAATCGTCCCCGTTAATGCAGTAGATGCTTCTATCAGACCATCTAGCTTAAGAAATTCACATCAGACTCTTCTTACAACTTTGTATTTATTAAACTTGATGTTGTTGTGGTGGTTTCTTCAGTTGAGTCTTAATAGATGAGTTGTTGAACCTTCTAATATAAGAAAGATTAAACCTTCTATTGCATGTAACCATTTGACCGTCTATAGAGACTAAAAATACAAGATTAGCATAAATAACAATTAAGAATAAAGAAAATATGGATCTTGAGAATCATTGCCACAATGAAGCCCTCTATGTTAATGATCACAATCGTTTCATGAGCAAATTAAAAGAATTCTAATGTTCATTGTCTAATAAGTTCTTTAATAACAAATTCTTCCTTGGTTTTCTTAAGATTATTATCCTTCAATTCTCCTTATAAAGTTGAACTTAATCAAACAAGTGTCAATCAAATTCAATAGAATATTATCAACAAAACTAGTGTCTACTGATGTATTCAATATCTCACCTCGTCTTCAAACGTCTACTCATAAAATGTATATCTTTTCTCTCTTAACTAAGCGTACAAGAAAGTGATTAAGACAAAGTGAATTAACCAAGAACTCTAATTAAGCAAAAAGAATGAATTATTAACACACGTTCAAAAACAATTACTTTTCCAAAATATATTTAAAAAATACTAACAATAAAGAACAATTGTTATAGAGAACGTAAGAGTAAAACTTTGTTAAATTAAAACCTTATAATTCATTGTGAAATCACAAGAGAATTAACACAAAGGAGTTTAGCATTTCATAAGGAAGATGAAAGCACATGAATTACTAAAAACAAAATAAAACTAGGGTTTATGTTATGTGGTGTTGCGGTATCCTCTCTTTGTGTTTTCTCCAATCTCTAATTATAATTCTAATGAAATCAACTCAGATTTAATTCTCATATATTATTCTTGAAATTATCATATGTTTCTTTATGTGTCACAAAATATCTTCTTGGAATTCAAATACAATTTTTTGTCTTATATATCAATTTTGTAATTATCAATTATTTCCACCGTTATCACGTTAACTTGCAGATATCTTCTTTCCGAATTTGTAGCAAGAGTTATTGCAAAATATTTGAAAGAGATTTGCTCTAAATCAAGTAAAAATTGCAGAGGATTATCTTGGTAGAAAATCCGAAAAATATTTGTGCAGAAGATTTTATTGGATTTAAAACTCAAAGAATCTGTGTAGATAATCAAAAACAAGAAAAGTAAGAGAATAGGCTTAAAATCTAATTTTAAATAATAATCTCAATTAAGGTCCAATTAATTTTGATTGGAAAAAACTATATTCTCAATTACAGTCAAAGAACGCCATAATTAAAATCTTTAAGCATGAGTAAATATGTGTTCATCATGAGATCCTTTATGTTGACATTTCCTGCAAAACCCTCTTTTGGTCTAACGGAAAACATTCTCTGTAGAAACATAGTATAAGCATTTATAAGTTTTGAGTTGTACTATCTAATCCTAAAAACTACATATCTTATCATTTATCTAAGCACAAGCTTATCAGATGAAGATACATTTCAAGTGTTTTGTGTTTGTGGTTATCAAACGGAGCAATTGCATTTGACGAGAACTAACACTTAAAAACAATATGCTTTTATGTTTCATACTCTGTTGTAAAGCACTTAATCAAAAACACTTAAGGTAAAGTTAGGTTTGTTGAAATTTGATCTAACAACCTTCGTAAAGGAGTAAAAACTATTACATTTGTTTGTTATATTTCCTAAGCAATGTTAGACACATAAGACTCATGCCTTATTATAACTTATGAGTCTAATAAACGTTACAAGGTTTCTTCATATTGAGAACAACAATGTTTCCCTTTGAACACCATATCAACTTTGAAGACTCAAGAGGTTTTGTCATAACAGTAACTCTAGTTTGATGGGAAAATGTTACTTTGACACTGTTTTTTCTCTTACTTCTGTTTGACCCTCCGACATGTCATGTGTTGTCTCGCGTGGCAATAAAAGAGAAATTTCCATTGTTTTTGGCTTATGTGGTTTACCTTTGTCTTTTTGCAAGGGTGTTTTTTGTCATTTGCCTTATGAAAATGCAGGGCAATTTGAGAGGGAAAAGCATATCTCATTTCTCATTGCATTCATTACCCCGCGTGCGCTGAAGGAGAGAACAGAGAAAAACAGCAAGATTCGCATATGTCCACCGTTGCATTCGTTTCCGGCCGCCAATCCACCGTCGCTGTGGTGTTTCCTACTTTGCTGTCGAAGCTCGAGCGTTTGCATTGGTGGTATTGACCCTAAACAGAAAGTATTTTTGGTGTGAAACAAGCTTGCTATGTGTCGATGTTTGCTTCGTTTAGGGTTTAGGGTTTGTTCCTATCATTTGGTTTTGCTTGCTAGTTATGCATGTATGCGAAAAATGGTTTCTTGTTGTGTTCTGGGTTGTTGGTGTCGATGTTTGCTTCGTTTATGGTTTAGGGTTTGTTCATATGATTTGCTCTTGCTTGATGGTTATGCATGTATGCGAAAAATGGTTTCTTGTTGTGTTCTGGGTTGCTGGTGTCAAACTTTGCTTCGTTTAGGGTCTAGGGTTTGTTCACATGGTTTGCTTTTGCTTTCTGGTTATGCTTGTAAGTGAAAAAAATGGTTTCTTGATGTGTTCTGGGTTACTGGTGTCAAACTTTGCTTCGTTTATGGTCTAGGGTTTGTTCACATGGTTTACTCTTGCTTGCTGGTTATGCATGTACGCGAAAAAAATGGTTTCTTGCTGTGTTCTGGATTGCTGGTTTCCATCTTTCACCCGCCAATGTCCTCCTTCCACCCCTGAGACACGTGTGTGTGTTCCAAAATTATACACAGCGAACCACTTAGGTTAAGTGGGCTAACCACTTAGTGTTTCCACCCCTCAGACACCTGTGTGTGTTCCAACATTACACACAGCGAACCACTTAGGTGAACTGGGCTAACCACTTAGTCCTTCCACCCCTAAGACACGTGTGTGTTCCAAAATTACACACAGCGTACCACTTAGCTGAACTGGGCTAACCACTTAGTGTTTTCACCCCTCAGACAAATGTGTGTGTTCCAAAATTACACACAACGAACCACTTATGTGACCTGGACTAACCACTTAGACCTTCCACCCCTGAGACACGTGTGTGTTCGAAAATTACACATAGTGAACCACTTAACTGAACTGGGCTAACCACTTAGTGTTTTCACCCCTCAGACAAATGTGTGTGTTCCAAAATTACACACAGAGAACCACTTATGTGACCTGGACTAACCACTTAGACCTTTCACCCCCTGAGACACGTGTGTGTGTTCCAAAATTACACACAGCGAACCACTAAGGTCAACTGGGCTAACCACTTAGTCCTTTACCCCTGAGACACCTGTGTGTTCCAAAAATACACACAGCGAACCACTTAGCTGAACTGGGCTAACCACTTAGTGTTTTCACCCCTCAGACAAATGTGTGTATTCTAAAATTACACACAGCGAACCACTTATGTGACCTGGACTAACCACTTAGACCTTCCACCCCTGAGATACGTGTGTGTGTTCCAAAATTACACACAGCGAACCACTTAGCTGAACTGGGCTAACCACTTAGTGTTTTCACCCCTCAGACAAATGTGTGTATTCCAAAATTACACACAGCGAACTACTTATGTGACCTGGACTAACCACTTAGACCTTCCACCCCTGAGACACGTGTGTGTGTTCCAAAATTACACACAACGGACCACTTAGGTGAACTGGGCTAACCACTTAGTCCTTCCACCCTAAGACACGTGTGTGTGTTCCAAAATTACACACAGCGAATCACTTAGCTAAATTGAGTTAACCACTTAGTGTTTTCACCCCTCAGACAAATGTGTGTGTTCCAAAACTACACACCGCGAACCACTAAGGTGAACTAGGCTAACCACTTAGTGTTTCCACCCCTGAGACACATGTGTGTTCCAAAATTACACACAGCGAACCACTTAGCTGACCAGAGCTAACCACTTAGTGCTTCCACCTCTGAGACGTGTGTGGGTGTTCCAAAATTGTACCCAGTGAACCACTTAGGTGACCTTGGCTAACCAATTCGTCCTTCCACCCCTGGGGCACTTGTGGGTGTTCCAAAATTGTGCCTAGCGAACCACTTAGCTGACCAGGGCTAACCACTTAGTGCTTCCATCCCTTGGGCATGTGTGGGTGTTTCAAAATTGTAGCCAGCGAACCACTTAGGTGACTTGGGCTAACCACTTAGTCCTTCCACCCCTAGGGCACGTGTGTATTCCAAAATTATACACAGTGAACTACTTAGCTGACCAGAGCTAACCACTTAGTGCATCCACCCCTGAGACGTGTGTGGGCGTTCCAAAATTATACACAATGAACCACTTAGCTTACCAGAGTTAACCACTTAGTCCATCCACCTCTAAGATGTGTGTGGGTGTTCCAAAATTGTATCCAACAAACCACTTAGGTGACCTGGGCTAACCACTTAGTCCTTCCACCGCTGAGACGTGTGTGGGTGTTCCAAAATTGTACCCAACGAACCACTTAGGTGACCTAGGCTAACCACTTAGTCCTTCCACTCCTGGGACACGTGTGGGTGTTCTAAAATTGTGCCCAACAAACCACTTAGGTGACCTGGGCTAACCATTTAGTGCTTCCACCCCTGGGGCATGTGTGAGGGTGTTCCAAAATTGTACCCAGCGAACCACTTAGGTGACCTGGGCTAACCACTTAGTTCTTCCACCTCTGAGATGTGTGTTGGTGTTCCAAAATTGTACCCAGCGAACCACTTAGGTGACCAGGGCTAACCACTTAGTCCTTCCACCTCTGAGACGTGTGTGGATGTTCCAAAATTGTACCCAACGAACCACTTATGTGACCTGGGCTTACCACTTAGTGATCCACATGCTGCAATTTTTTTTTCACTACACGTTACGTATGGACTAATGACATAATTTGTTTCTTGACATGTCTTTTGCAAGCATAACAATGAAAACTACTCTAAGTTCTGGATCAAAGGTATTTGTCCTAATGTCGATGTTAATTATTTAAAAATTGGGATAAGTTGTATTTTTTTGGCATAAATGATTATTTTTTTTGTTGTATTATGTAGACCTGTGTCCAACATTGTTGTAGGACAACATATCTGGTACTTGCTAATATAATGCTTAAGGAAGACCATAAGGCTTCTATTGCCAACACTCCTTTTGCATGGTTGATGTACCTTCAAGGCAAAGTCAAATTAAGTAGGAAACTATAGATAGAGTTATGCACACGCTGGGTTGAGAGGAGGGGAGGTTGTTATTTTCAAAAAGAGATTCAACATTTCAGGGAAGAGCTTGTTGGCAGATGGGTGACCCATGAGGATAACATTCACCAAATGAATATACTGTCAAAGATTAATAATTAAGTGTATATTGTAAACGAAACAATGTTGTTCTTTCCTGGGTCAATGTTCAAATCACATCTGTTATGGTATGAATGAAGTTCATTTAAATGTGACTTAGTTGGCTTATCATGTTTGTTCATAATGGATTTATTGTCAAATATACTAAGTTTATATCCAACTTCAATACTTTTATCCAAAAGTTGTACCCATCAAACTGCATACATTAACTCGGGCAACCACGTGGACATTGGTGTATTTAATGTCTTAATTCAATTTTCATTACCACTTATTAAGGACGACAAATTTTAAATACAGGTGTTGCAACTGTCAATGTAGCAAACCACTTATATGTATGTAACGAACCACATAGATAGGGTGGGATGAACTGACACTTGGGGCTTTAAATACGGGTGTCGCAACTGTCTACGTAGCAAACCACTAATATGTACGTAACGAACCACATAGATAAAGTGGGATAAACTGACACTTGCGGCTTTAAATACGGGTGTCACAACTGTCAACATAGCAAACCACTTATATGTACGTAGCGAACCACATAGATAAAGTTGGACAAACTGACACTTGGGGCTTTAAATACGGGTGTCGCAACTGTCAACGTAGTAAACCACTTAAATGTACATAGCGAACCACATAGATAGGATAGGATGAAATGACACTTAGGGCTTTAAATACGGGTGTCGCAACTGTCAACATAGCAAACCACTTAAATGTACGTAGCGAACCACATAGATAAGGTGGGATGAACTGATACTTCGGGCTTTAAATACAAGTGTGGCAACTGTTAACGTAGCAAACCACTTATATGTATGTAACGAACCACATAGATAAAGTTGGATAAACTGACACTTGGGACTTTAAATACGGGTGTCACAACTGTCAACGTAGCAAACCACTTAAATGTACGTAACGAAACTGACACTTGGGGCTTTAAATACGGGTGTCGCAACTGTCAATGTAGCAAATCACTTAAATGTACGTAACGAACCATATAGATAAAGTGGGATAAACTAACACTTGGGACTTTAAATATAGATGTTGCAACTGTCAACGTAACAAACCACTTATATGTACGTAACGAACCACATAGATAAAGTGGGATAAACTGACACTTGCGGATTTAAATACGGGTGTTGCAAATGTCAACGTAGAAAACCACTTACATATACGTAGTGAACCACATAGATAAAGTTGGATAAACTAACACTTGGGGCTTTAAATACGGGTGTCGCAACTGTCAACATAGCAAACCACTTAAATGTACATAGCGAACCACATAGATAGGGTGGGATTAATTGACACTTAGGGCTTTAAATATGGGTGTTGCAACTGTCAATGTAGCAAACCACTTAAATGTACATAGTAAACCACATAGATAGGGTGGGATGAACTGACACTTGGGGCTTTAAATACGGGTGTCGCAACTGTTAACGTAGCAAACCACTTATATGTACGTAACGAACCACATAGATAAAGTTGGATAAACTGACCAAAACAAATAGGAAGCATGATTCATAGCAACAATGGTTTCAGTTTAAGGTCAAGAGCAAACCACGAAACTGAACGGAACCACGGACGAAAACACCACAAAGACGGCCGAAAACACGAAAGATTGGGTGGTGAAGACGAAAAACGACGAACGCCCAATTTCTCTGTTCTCTCTCCTTCAATGCAAGCTATGAAAGACTAACAAGGGAAAGATTTCATTTCCCTCTCAAATTGACTCTTCCTTTACATTTGTAAATGACAAAATAGTCCCTTCTAATAAGACAAATTATCACCACGTAAGCCAAAGCATGTATCATTTCCTCTCTCCTTGCCACGCAAAACGTCATTTGACACGTAGGAGTGTCAAACAGAAGTAAAATGAATAGTGGTGTCAAAGTAACATTTTCCAGTTTGATGTGGTATAGAAGGGTTTTTTTTATGAGTGTCAAACTATCTATGTAGAAATTATAAAAATATTCTAAAAGAATGCAAAAGTCTTGAAGAATAAGAATATAATGCCTGAGATGCTAGGCCAATCCAGATTTTTAACCATGTGGCCATTGATAAGGTACTATCTTTTGAAACATTCCAAAGTTAGTTGCATGAAGCATGAGACCAAATGTCCGTGTTGATGGTACTATTGAAAGGCTCTTTATAGCAACAATTTCAACCAGAAGCTTGTCAAAACTAGGATAATGTATAAGATTAGCAGCAAATAAACAGTAAGACAAAATTGCATACGAGAGGCTTCAAGGACAATGTCTTTGATTTGACTAGATTTTTCATCTACCTCATCTTCTCTTCATGAATTTCCTTCATAGAATTCAAGGATTAGAGGAAGAATCTTTTGACACATACTAATCAATTATTCTCACAAGGTTGATGTCGAAGCAAGGCGTCATGGACAAGTTTAATGAGCCTCTAAGGCCTACGACTTTGTTTACGACACAATCAAACTAAAAACCTTTTTTATCTAATATGTTATATCAGGCGCACTTCATTAACTTCAAGTAAATTATTTGTTTATGATACTTTCTTATTTATCCTTACACAAGATCAAAATAAAATTCTTTATTTTGAAAAATAGTGAATGATGCATATTTAACTTGTAGAGGTTCATTAAGAAAGCCAGATTTAAGGCAAAGTCATTTTGCAAACACATCACAACATATTTTGTTTTATGAAGCTTAAAATATTTTTTTCTTTAAGAAAACTTGTAATGAACATGATCAGATGAACATATTCAAAAGCTCATTTCATGCTCAGTACTTCTAGCTTTGAAAGGTCATGTAGGACACAAATTTAATAATTTTACTAAATCACTTTATTAACATATTCATGTTTATTTTAACAAGTGATTGGATCATAGTTTAGTGTTTTATCAATCAATGTAAATGTAGATTAAACACTCAAGAAGAAGAGAAGTTTAGTGAAAACATTTTAATATATGTTAACTCAGATGATTATAACATGCACAAAAGAAATAAGGAAGAGAGAAGTTAAGCACAATAATTTGTATTGGTTCATTTGTCACAATAGACTACATCTAGTTCTTCACCAAACTAGTCAAGTTCAACAAAATAGACTAATGTTGTGAAGTACATTCAAGTATTTTTTGGACTTGTAACCACTTCTGACTAACCCCTTGTGTATTCTTAATACAAGTCACTCCTAACTTAACTAAGTATTCTTTTTCTCAAGCCACTCCTGACTAACCTTGAGTATTCTTTACACTTATTTACTCCTAACTAATTGAGTATTCTTTCATATCACAGCCACTCTTGGATAACCTTTAATATTATTTTCGAAACAGCCGCTCCTGGCTAAGATCTGAAGGTTTGGTGTTGAATGATCTACTGATCATTAGGTCTAATAACTAAGGACTTTACATCTAATGATGAATATGATGTTTATATTTTCTCTCCGTGTTCATATCAACTTGCTCTTTAGGTAGGGTTGCATCTTTCGACATATACAATGATTTAGCTCATTCACCTAAACACTCTAAGTGTTTTCCATTTGGTTCCTCAAGATCTTAGTACTTTTATCTTCTTAGAGCTTAAGGATCCTTCTATGAAGCTATGAGGTGTGCTCTATCACCTAATCAACATATTGATATACTACAACCATGCTTTATTGGCTTAAAGAAGGGTTCTTCATTTGAGCAACATTTTTGACATTGCATACCCTATCCTCTGTGCATCGCTTTGTTGCCTTCTTCTTCTTGATGAACTCCTTTTTAGAGGCACTTTGAAAAAGGTAGTCATTAGATGATTATTTACAATCGCTAAGCATCTTTAGCTTCTATGCATGTCCATTCTATATTTGATGAGCTTAATCATGATTGTTGCATTTAATGAAGTCTCGATCCTTGTTCCTTTATCTTCACAATATCCTTAATAACTGAAAACAATTATCTCCCTAGATAGTATAGCTGTCAATACCCAATTTCATCTGAGCAAATAAAATTATTTCAAAATAAAAATTGAAAATTAAAAAAATGTATTTTTATCATATTTTGTCATTTTTAAATAAATAAAAAGATAGTTTCATTTTATGAATAAAGTTTTAAAATAAAATTCGTAAAAAAAAAAAAAAAACAAAAAAAAAGTACTAGAGAGATACTAAAAAAGATCACAAATATACACGGTTTACAGAAATTTAAAGGTTCGAATTACAAAGAAAGGGGGAAAACAAGCACTTTTGAGTATCTTCAACTGGTATGTTCTGATTACTTGACTCTCGTATACTTGATATGTACATGTGATTGTTTTCCTCTTGAGAGATTGTTGTTCTTGTCAAAGTCTCAGGCACCCTAAACCCTATCAAAATACTGCATCTTTTCAAATAAAAATTGAGTCTCAAGAACCCTAAACCCTATCAAAATATTGTATCTTTTCAAATAAAATATGAGTCGAACAGGAACCCTATCACAATACTGTATTCTTTTCAAATAAAAAAAATAAGCGAACAAAAATCCTATCAAAATATTGTATCTCTGTATAAATAAAAAAAACTGAGCAAATTTGTGCGTTGGGTTCTTGATTCTCAATTATTAGTTCTATGCAACATAATATTATTGTTTGCATCTGATTTATTATTTTGTTTCTTTGTTTTCTTAACAAAATTTCATCAATATAGGCATTCAATCAAAGAATTTCATGCATTGAAACATGCATCTTCAAAAGGATAAAAATCAATCACCATATAAAAAATCAAATGTCTTGCGTTCATGCATACCGACATAAAACTCCAAGATTTTTAATCAACATACAGCAGAAATAAATTTCATCAGATACCATCTCGGTCTCACTTTTCAATTGTGACCTTCTAACACTGATCAAGTTTCGACTCTTTATTTTAAGCGTTCACATTGTGTTCGTCTACATACTTCTACAACATGGTTGTATAATCTCATAGACACTGTCCAGAGATTTGATTCCAAGTGATGATACTTGATTTTAGACACGGTCAGGATTTCGGTCTCACTTTTCAGTTGTGACCTTCCAACACTGTTAAGGTTTTGATTCTTTATTTTGAGCGTTCACACGGTGTTCGTCTACATATTACTTCCGCAACACATTTGTACAATCTCAACGACACTACTAGAGATTTAATTTCAAGTGATGATACACAATTTTGGACACGATCAGAATCTCAGTCTCACTTTTCAGTTGTGACCTTCCAACACTATTAAGGTTTCGACTCTTTATTTTATCATTCACATGGTGTTCGTCTACTCAATCTCTCCAGACATTGTCAGAGTATCATTTTCAAGTAATTGATATTTGATCTTAGACACGGTCAGGATCTCAATTTCAATTTTTTTGTTATGACCCTCTCGTCTCAATACAAGATAATTCAAGATTTATGACCCTCTCGTCTCAGTACAAGGTCAATTCAAAATTTATGATCCTCTCGTCTCAATACAAGGTCAATTCAAAATTTATGACCCTATCATTTTAGTACAAGGTCAATTCAAAATTTATGACCCTCTCGTCTCAATACAAAGACAATTCAAAATTTATGACCCTCTCGTCTCAGTACAAGGTCAATTCAAAATTTATGATCCTCTCGTCTCAATACAAGGTTAATTCAAAATTTATGACCCTCTCGTCTCAATACAAGGTCAATTCAAGATTTATAACCCTCTCGTCTTAGTACAAGGTCAATTCAAGATTTATGACCCTCTCGTCTCAGTACAAAGCCAATTCAAAATGAAGAACAACGACCATCTCGTCATAGTACAAGGTAAGTTCAATGTTAGTGACCTCTCGTCTTAGTACAAGGTCTCAGCCTCTATTCATATATCTACTTTATTTTCAAAACAAAACGAAATTAGTGTTTTTATCTTTACTTATCTTTTACTCAAATAATTTGAACTTCTTAAAAGTTCAGCTCATTTGGTAAAATTTAAGTAAGAAGGGACAGCTGTCAACACCCAATTTCGTCCGAACAAATAATATTATTTCAAACTAAAAGTTGAAATTAAAAAAAATGTATTTTTATCATATTTTGTCATTTTTAAATAAATAAAAAAATTTAGTTTCATTTTATGAATAAAGTTTTAAAATTAAATTCGTAAAAAATAACTAGAGAGATACTAGAAAATATCCTAAATATACAAGGTTTGCAGGAATTTGAAGGTTCGAATTACAGAGAAAGGGGGAAAACAAGCTCTTTTAATGATCTTTAACTGGTATGTTATGATTACTTGACTCTCATATATTTAATATGTACATGTGATTGTTTTCCTTTTAAGAGATTTTTGTTCCTGTCAGAGTCTCCACTCTAAGAAAAATCGCATTTACCTACAGCAAAAGTTTGTATGTAATAGATAAAATTTGTATGTAATTCAAAATTATTTACGGATTACATACGGACAAAAATCCATATGTAATATGGTCGTAGATAATTTACAAAATCTGTGTGTAATTACAAAATATTTCGTATGTAATTACATACTAATAGAATTTGTATGTAAGTACAAAATAATTTTTAAAATAAATTATTTATTATTACGATTATTATTATATTTCTATTATTACCAATTTTATTATGAATAACACTTATACTATTATTAATCCCAAAGTGTTGAGAGAAGGATTCAAACTCAGGTCCTTCAACATACACAAGTCATAACCACTACACCAACATCAACTTTACAATTATATATTCATTGTTATTATTCTTAATATGACCTTTGTTATTATTATTTTTGTCAATATTAGTAAGTATAATATTAATAGTACTAAAATAATAATATTATTATCTTTAATATTATTAATAATAATAATAATCATATTAATAATAATATTAATAATCATGTCAATATTAATATTAATTATAATAATAATATTAATAATAAATATAATATCAAAGTAATATTAATAACAATATTAATAATACTAATACTATTATTCGTAATAACATTAATATTAATATTAATAAAAAGTATTAATAATAATATTATTATTAATATTAATAATAATAATAATAATAATTAAAAA
>Ga0209700_108550_pt1 | contig 12963 bp, 5 predicted proteins | sample SiratroredBW_FD_187528 | JGI IMG/M metagenome (GOLD analysis project Ga0209700, IMG submission 187528) | Root nodule microbial communities of legume samples collected from California, USA - Siratro red BW (SPAdes) (version 2) | ecosystem: Host-associated > Plants > Roots > Nodule | place: USA... | reverse complement strand
GTGAGATTTTTATTTTTGGATTTAATTACTTGAATGATTTCATCAATTTTATAAATTTAAGTCTACACCATAAACTAATATTCGATATAAGATTTTCTCCTTTTATTTATACACACATTATTTTGATCATACGTACCTAAAATCTTTAGTATACTTTCTGAGTGTAAATAAATATCTTAAATATAAAATTTACTAGACTTAATATTTACAAGAGATCTAATAATCAGTATAATAACAAATGACCCAATCCAATAACAACTTTAAAGATAAATTCGTATATCAAAGAACTATCTCAATATATTTAATATTTCAAAATATTGATATTTTTACTTATTTTGTTTAGATATCTAAGACTTGTTTTATTTTATTGAGGTAAAATTGTTTTCATGGATAATAAAATTTCCTTTTTATAGATTTTCTAAAATTTAATTTTTAATTTTCTTATCAATTAGTTGTAGTTTCTAAATCCAAAACTGATTATATATTTTTTAAAGTTTTTTTTTTTGAAAAAAAATGTATAATTAGTATATTATATATGTCCAAGATGATCGACCGAGAGTGTAAGTTAGTCAAGATGATGTCAATAGACATTCCTGATAAATATTCGGAAACTTAAAATGACATAAGTAAATAATGATTAAAATTGATTAAATATCTTAATCAGATTGTATTTGAGACTAAGAATTAACATAAAATGTCATGACGATTGAGGACTAATCTAAATAGTGTTATTACTTGTCTCTATAAATAACTTTACGTTACCTAATAAAAATAACTTGACGGTACCTAATAAAATTATAAATATCTTGATGCAATTCGGTGGAAGGTACGTTTTTAACTAATATCAAATGCTCCCAATACCAAATACTTAATTGAATGTTGAAGAATTTTTTACAATCTGAAAAGAAATGAGCACGTAAGATTTCCAAGTAAACATGACAGAATGGACTATACATTCCCAATTTGTAAAAAAAAAAAAATAGGTAGTGTCATGGTAGTTTCCAATTTTTTTTTTAAATAAAACTTTTAATATAATTATAATACTATTTTAATAAATGAGTTTAAGTAAATTTATATCTAATTTAACTTAGAAAACTCAGTTGTAAGAAGAATTTTAGATTTTATTTATATATTATAATTTGTAATTTCATAATTTCAATTAAAAGTTAATAGGAATCGAACAGTTAATGAAGTTTTTGAAGCAGTACCTTTGAAATGATATTCTGTAGTGATATTAAAGGTTTGTTTGCTGAAAATAAGACATAATCATGTTTGTACTCTGAAATGGTCCTACTGAGTGAATGAGAAAAGCATTACCTACTCTCACTAACAAGGTTCCAAATCATGTACAAGTACTTCCTTCTGGCTCCATCAATGCTTTGATATGCTTACACTAAATTTTATATTCGTAGTTGTGTTTAAGATGGCCATTATTGGACACAGGAGATATGTTAATTTAAGAAGGTGTGACATAAATAAATATTATATATGTAAGGTAAAACACCATCATTATCATCAATTGTAAAACTCTTTGATCTAGCTATTAAAGAACCACAATTCATGATCATTGATTGATTCGGATTCATTTTTAACTATTCATTCACTCACTAATATCAAATTTTTAGTGTCCTTGTTGCAAGAAATGGTTTTATAAATGTGACAAGTTTTCTCTTGTATGTGCAAAGCAATCTCATGAAAGCTTCCTTAACTTTAGCCCTAGACCCTACACTGGCTTAGCATCCTCTAGCTTTCCATTATAAGATATGAGCATAGTGAATACGACAATGAACTAAAAAAAGTGATATGGTATTTGTAATAATCGTTTTGGAAGAGACTAACAACACATGGAAAGTTGTTTTTGTACCATTTTCTAATTCATTATTATTAGGGTTTATAGACATGCAACATAAGTCATATTTCTGATAACTTTTTTTTTTTTTTCAATTAGAATTCATGCAAGAGGAGAGATTAAATTGCCTTGAAAATTTGTAACTCTAACGGAGTTGTTCTCTGTTTTCTTGAAATAAAATTAAAACATTTTGAAAGTAACTTGATTCGTCTTGGTTATAAAATAAAAAAAAATAGTAAAAATTTTTGAACAAGATAATAGAGAGAGGTTTTAGAAATTAGTTTATACATTATGCGATAGATTTATAAAAATGGGATCCAATATACTAAAACTTTGGTTAGTTATTGGTTTCAAATTTAAGAATTAAACAAAAAATATTTTGCAAATATATTTATACCAATTTACGTAACCAATACACGTTGTATCTCATAGCTTTAATTGAACATAGTTAAGTAGAAGTACCTCAAAAATAATATTTTTCTATTACTATGTCATTGAAGAATAGTTGAGAAATATATCTCAATATTTACGATTATTTACTTGAATGATATGTTAATTAGTTGTGTAATTATATTAAACTGTCACCCCAATCCCAAATAGAGAGAGATCCCTAATTTTCAATTGTGGATTAGTGTGATTTTCCCTTTTGAATGGAAATGCTGCACCATAATCAAAAGAATAATTACGATATTTGAAAGAGATTATTAAAAAAAAAAAATTGAGTTACATATTTAAGGGGTTAAGAAATAAGAAATGAATATAACTTTTTTTTTCTCCTCCTCCGTCATATACACTCTTTTATTTTAAAAAATTTAAATTATATTGTTCTTTCAATTTATTTAGAAATTATACTACTTTTTTTAAATAACGTTTTAAGACGATTTATATAATAAAAACTTGTACTTATATATATATATATATATATATATATATATATATATATATATATATATATATATATATATATATATATATATCAACCTTAATCAAATTGTAGCATGCATTCATTCCATCTTTATAATATTAGACAATATCATAATTATATTATGATATAATATAATTATATCATAAACAATTAATTTACACGAATATAAAAGATTAAATATTTATGTAAAATATCACGTCACCAATATAAATATAAAATTAGTATATTAATTTTACCTGATGTAGTATTTTTTTATTTATAAAAAATTACCACACTTTTATTACGTCAAAATTTGGTGAAACTGTATAATAAAAACTATTTAATATACTAATTTTACACTAATATTGTTGTGCATAGTTTTAATGGTTGAATTTGGTCACTATTTATAAAATAAAAATATTAATATAATTGTTAGCTTAACAACTATTATGTAATGATTTTTATTACGTAACATTAATATAACATGTTTGTTATGGAGTTAAAAGATTCCATATTCCAATTCAATCAAAATAGGAAGATAGAAACTTTGAGTTCAAATAAAATTTTGATTATTTCAATTTAAAAACAAACATGCCATTAATTTGTTTCAATTTGGATAATGCCTTCTGTATTTTGACATTATTTTTTAACATATTTAGTAATTTAGTTAATATTAAGTTATATAATGTTTAATATTCAATTATTAAATTTATAAAAAATAATAATTAATCTGACATATTGATGTTTGTGTCAGATTATTATATAAAAATTTGGATGATAAATCGATGGCATTGCTCGTTACAAATCAAAATCGTTCGATTAAAATTATGTGAACTAAAATTATTTATTTTTTAAACATAAAAACTAAATCCAGCCATTAAAATAATAAGAAGCAAAATTACTTGCCCATTAAGTTACAGAAATCAAAAGTACAATTGGACCCTTTGAAGCTCAAATTTGAAGTTCCATTTTTAATTTATGCTTCATTAAATAAAGAAAATACACAAATTTGAAAAGAAAAAGAAAAAGAATCATTTTCAAAGTTGGGTCCCTTGTACCTAAGTTCGAAACGGGCTTTAAAAAAAAAATATAAAAAGCCATGCAGGGGTTGGGTCCCTCTACCCCTTTTAAGCGGTAAAAGAACAATGATATTTGGGTGAATAATTTAGGGGAAATGGGATTTTTCAAAATAAAGAGTTGGTGATGGGGTAAAAATAAATCAAGTTTTAAATTCATTAAGTATTTTTCTCAACACCTAAAAATCTAAAGAAAATGAGAGAAAACAAAATACACACAACGATACTAACTTAGATGTACTATTTATTAATAACCAATATAAATTAATGATGTACTAGTATTTATCATAAGCCAATATAAAATAATAAAGCAAAAAGTTTTATACTATTATTTATGACGTGAAAAATATCACTAAACTTTATTTTATTAGTAAGAATTAACACGTGAGTAAAGAATATTAATAATGTAATGAAATATATTTATCTTTGAGACCAATGAAGGATAAAATACTTCTAATTGTTAAAAAAAGAGCATTGGTAATAAAATAATTGTTAATAGCTAACCAAAGGAAGCTTCTAAGCCTTCTTCAAATAAACTTACAAAAGGTCTTTTTTCTTTTTCAAATGCATAAGCTCGTGAGTCTTTACACGTAAATCTGATATGAAGCCTCTTCGTTCCTCTTTTCATCTCCTTTCCATCTCTCTGTCTTTTTTTTTTTTTTTTTTTTTTTTTTTTTTTTTTTTTTTTTTTTTTTTTTTTTTTTTTTTTTCTAATTCTTCATTCTCTTGATCATTTATCAATTTTTTTTTCTACTTCATTACATATTTGTAAGTCAAATGTTAATATTAAGAAATGTTAAATTCTGATTTTAATTTTATTAAAATTATTTTCCTAAAAATGAATTTCATTTAAAGTAGGATGATATATTAAAATAGTTCCTAATGAAATCAATAGACAAAATATTATTATTTAATAAGATAATTATATGTATAAAATTATGTGAAAGGTTACTGTAAATAAAATGAGTTCTTTCCATGATCATTTGTAAGAGGTAAAGTTTCTTTTTGGTCATATAAAACACGTCACCACAATATTTTAGTCGCAAATAAAGTAGTGGATGAAATTAAAAGATTACAAAATAAGTGTTTGCTTAAAATGGATTTTGAGAATACATGTGAATTTTGTATCAGACATTCCTACTATCAAAGAAGATTTTTCATGAGAGATAGGTGAATTGGATCAAATAACATATAGAGCAATATCTATTTTGATAAATTGAAGTTCTACAAATAAGTTTAGGATGTAGAGAAGATTAAGACAAGGGATCCTCTCGTACATTTCTTATCATAGTCATAGTAAAATGATTGAGTGGATTGATGACTATAACCAATGAAAAAGAGTTGTACAAAGGTTACAAGATAAGTAATGATAGTGTGTGAGTTGTTTTACTTCAATTTGTTGATGATTTAATATTCTTAAGAAAGGCTTCCTTGAATAATGCTTTGGTCATCAAAAGTATTATAAGGAGGTTTGAACAAATTTTAGGTCTCAAAGTTAATTTTTCTAAGAGTAGGTGTGGAACTATTAGGATGGAGGAATCATAGTTATTAATATAGACAAGGTCTTTGAATTATAAGATGTTATCTATCTCTTTTATGTATTCATGAATACCAATAGAAGCAAATACTAGAAGAGTTTAAAATGACAATTCAATTATCACTTGTTGTGTCTACTTTCTTAATTTGAGTCATATGGTAGTATGTTTTTTTTTTATCGGCAACAAAGATTATTATAAATCGGGGCACTTGGGGTATCCTAACTTATATAAACGAACACATTATTCCAAATTCATGAAAACTAAACCAAAACTATTACACAATTATGGATAAAATCCATGACAACATAACATGAATAGAGATGTATTATAGTGCATTGCACTTCATGTCACATGTCTGAATAATTCACACAAAGCTCTCCCTTAAAATTCCATTCTTGCTTTTACTTTCTCAATTGAAATGGATGTCCACTTTTAGTTGATGTGATTCTACCACTTTGTATTAGACATTGTTACCATTTTGTTTCATAGACTTTGGAACCCTCTTGCATACCCAATTTTGCTAAAATAATAGAATTTTTGTACTGTGTATGACCACACTGCTACCTTTGATGTGCTTTATGATAAAACCTGCAAAAGTTAACAAACTAGTCTCATGCAAAAATATAGATACACATTTTCACTCTCTCACAGGTAAAGTCCTAATCTCCTACAATGGTCATTCTTCTTTCCCACCCTACACTAACTAAAACCATCCAGATATGAGAATAAACTTAGTTTCAGGTGTTCCCCACTTAGATCTATACCTCACCTAAATTTTACTACTAATCCCAATGTGATAAGATGTGTCCCTGTTAAATGATAGGACAATGCATGTTTTAGTTTCTCTACCTTGATATTTTTTTTATTTAGATTCCAACAATCCTACTTATAATTATTGAGATAGTATTTATAAGCATGTAATAGGACATAAGTACCAATAGAAAAGGAGAAAACAGCCTTTGGGTTTTTATTTGTGATTCATGCTCAAGCTTTGATTTGTGCTAGACCAAACACTTCTTCAACATCAATTTTTGCATTCCTAAAAATGCTATTATTTCTAGTTTCTAAATACTTCTAACTATGGCCATCCACATATACTTCCACACCCTATTCCTTACTTTATTCAAACATAGGTAGTCAAATTGAAGAAAATGAGACTATGCACAATTAAGTTGTACTGAAACAACCTCAAATCAATTGTCACACAAATTTCATATATAATTGGCAGCACTATAACTAAAAAGGATGTGGTTAATAATATCATCTTTAATTTCACACATTGCACATGTTTGCCTGTTTATAACTACTCTCCTATGATGTAGATTATCTTGTGTTGCCACTTTATTTAACATTACTCTCCATACAAAACATTAGGCTATTGACAAGGCTTTAGTTTTCCAAATATATTCAAACAATGGGCTTCCCTCATCATCCAATCCAAAATGCAACTTCCTATATGTAGATTTTACACGTGCATAATTGTGTATCATCATCCTTCCATATCCACTCATTGTTCTTATCCCTATCTAATGTAAACCCCTTCACTTCTTACATCATTGTATTCATCGTACTCCCCCCTCTCCCCCTCCTCTCCCCATTGAAACTCTTCTTCATAGTAAGTTCCATTTCCAATACTCCTCTTCTCAATAACTTGTCTCCCCTAGAGTGACTTCCTTTATGGTTTAAGTTAGATATAGTATGGGAAACCTTTCTTTCATGAGTATTTTACCTAGCCATTTATCCTCTCAAAACCTTATTTTATTTCTTATGCCTATACTCCACCTTACATTTCTCTTAAACCATTCTCCCTCTATTCCTTCCCCAAATGCTCTCTTAATGTCTTTCCACCACCATGAATTTTGACTACTATCTTTCTCCTTATTTACTTACAAATAAAAATTCATATGTTTGTAGGTAAATCGAGAATTTATTGTAGTGATTATTATCAAATGGATAGACTCATTTGGTTACATTGAGTAAGTTGAGATTCAAGTTGAAAATTAATCATTGGTTCATAAAAATAGGTTGATTTTCCTTAAACTCAACAAAAGAGTCCAAATCAATTTCCTTTATGTCACTTTTATCTTCGAGACTATGAATTCAATATTGTGACTTTATTTTAGGGGTTGGGGTTCTTTCTATAGTTGATTTTATTACTAATTTTATCTCCATGTGAGATATGGAGACAATAACTATGGGTTGATTCAGTGTTAAACATTTAATAGGGATGCTCCGTATCGACTCCAACTAAAATATATTCAACCACGAGCGTCTGACATACTTCGCTAGTATCAAATGTTATTAGAAGATATATTAATCCTCTAATGTGACATTCACATGCAAACTTAATAGAAGTTTCATATATGACTTGATAAGTTAAGTTTTAAAGAGGTTTTACAACAAAATATATGGGTCAAGATTCTCGATATGTGAACTCATTTCTCACTTTGCAATTGCCAATGGTAATAATCACAAGAACTAAATCTTTTTATAAAAAATCATTGCTATTAAAGTCATTATTTGTCTTCTACTTGATTTTTTTTTTCTCATTTTGTTATTTTTCTCTAACAAAATATATTGAAGTGATGTTTATGATTTTAGCTCGTCATATCTCTTGGATAATTATAAAATTTTTTTTGAAAGATTTTACATACTTGTTTGGATCTATCGATTCATTTTATCTTTCAATGTTAAGAGTTTTCTACTTTGAAATAAAAGTTGAATTCATTTTATCTTTCAATATTAAGAATCTTAAAATAAGAGTTAAATTCATTATCTTTTATTATTTGAAACGAAAATCATTTTCATCACTATGCTAAATGATTGAAACATATTCAATAAGATAATCAAACTTCTATTTTACTAAGTGATTGAAACACATTCAATAAGATAATCGAACTTCTATTTTGAATACATGCATACTCGACATCAAATTTTTGTTCTAGAGATTTTTTTATTTATTTTTAAAGTTGCTCAATTTTTTTATACAACTGAAATTATTATTATTTTATTAAATAATTTTTACTTTTGCACTATTTAAAACCGACTTGTGTCTGTTTGAGGAATTGAACTGCATGAACAGCTTAGTCATGATCATAACTGTATTTGCAGTTCTACCTCATGAAAACTACAGTGCGCAATTAATGTTCTAACAAGATCATGTAAAAATCAAATTCCACGAATAACCAAAAGATTGAAAATTCTTATTTCTCGTGAGACTTAGTTTTCATGTCGATTTCACTGTATATATGAGTTAGTTAGGTTGCAACGTTTTAATGCAAGTGAGTAAATTTCATAGTCGGTTAAAAATTAGTTTAAATTCCAAAAAATAACTATTTTAAAATATAAAATTGAACCAGATTTAAAAAATATAAAAAATAGAAATAAATTGCAAACAAATAAAGAATCAAATTCAAATATATAAATAAGATGAAAGACTTAAATTATAATTTAGCCTAAAATATTATGTAGCTTCCCTTATAATTGTTCATTTACTCTTAATGAAATGAATATTAATGAATAATAATTATAAAAACTGTTTAATATAATAGTTTGTACAAAAATTATAGCTCATAACCACTTTTTCTCTAATTAAAAAAGAGAGAGTAATAGATAAAAAACATAAGAAAGCTGGGGTGATAAGAGATAAGATCAATCCCTTGACCGTGAAAGTCAACATATGCTTTTGCTATCTTCTCTATAAATCTTATACCTACTTTTTCTTCATGGATTCACGAAATTATATATAGCTATCACATTTTACATGTGGTGTTTGCTTCTTTCTCTTTTCTTCATATATTTGTTTTTAGTGTCAAAGATATGATCACACAATAAGATGGACCTTATCTTATCTGTCTAACAGACGGAATGATAATAATATTAGAATATGCAACAAACAGATTTCTGTCTTCCCTTCAATCATATTATGAGATAGATTTGTGTCCATGTTTATCAGGTTTCTATAATTGTTTGAGTTAATTCAGGTAAAAATGGAAAAATCCAATATTAATTTTTTACTAGATATTTGCAATGCTTGAAAACACTAGAAACTCATTTTTTTAAAACATACACATAAAAATATTATTAAAAAACACAAATTGAGAAAATTATGTATGTCATCATATCTGCACCTTGTCCTTGTTGTATAGATTGACTTCGGCATATGTATTAGAAAAATATAATTTATAACTCTCTTTTAAAAAATTAATTTATTTCCCCCTAATTTTGAAATGAAATAAATTTTAGTGCTCAAAATGGTATTCGATAATAAGCATTGGTAGATAGAACTTTTGGATAAAAGAATGACGCATTTTAAAATTGAGGATAAGAAAAAATGGGCAAATTTATCCCAAGTATGTTTTTTTTTCTTTTACTTAAACTTAAGATTACAAAAACTTTTTCCCATTCGTTATTTGTTTTCAAAAAGAATTTAACAAAATATACACATTTTGTTGTTAATTTTTCTCAAAAATTACACAATAGGAATAAATTTTTATTGCATTATTTTATTTTTGAATTTACCGTAATTGTGTTTTTAAACATTGAAATTTAGAATGAATGTAGTTTTGATTTTTCAATTTAAAAATGTATTAAAACTTTTTTTGCTATAACTATTTTTGGAAAGCAAAAAAGTGGAGAGACGCCAATTGGAGGATTTAAGAACAATTGGGGAGACGCCAATAGTAATACTCCGGCAATATTTCGAGGCCCAAAAGAAAAATCGGCCCGTTTACTGAAATAAATGACGGTAATTATTCTATGCATTATTCTCACTAATTCTATTGTCTATTTTTCTTTTTTATTTCAAACTCATCTTTATTAAAAAAAAACGAATCTATAATGTTTTATCTCGAAATTTTAATTTTAAAAATATACTAAATCCTCGTCTAAAATTTATTTCTAAAATCCACTGATTTAAAAATTACTTTCTTGTTAAATATTTAAAAGTGATTTTTAAATCAAGTTTAGAAATTGATTTCTGAAATCAATTTGTAATTTTCTTTCAAGATTAACAGAAATGATTTTGTAAACCCACTAGGGTCGATCTGGTGGAGATTTGGTAGATAATAAGTCTTGGTCATATAATACATTTTTAATGTTTCGATTGTATTAAAAAATAATTCAATAATATTAAGTAAAACAAAATAAAATAATCTTATATATATATATATATATATATATATGTATGTATGTATATATAACTACATCCCAAAGTTCCATCAAAGGGATAGTTTTTTTTTTTTAAATGAATAAAGGGGTGGAAGGTATGGCTAGTGGGGCAATTTCATGTTGATATAATTTTTGCTGCACATGTTCTGATAACAAAGATAATAAGAACTGTTGCATAGGTAAAACCATGATGTCACTAAAATATATTAGAATTGAATGCATAACAAAAAGAAATAGGAAAGAAATTTTTTCTTATTTCTACTGGGTCAGAGTCTATTTTGTTTTCTTGCACTCGCAGTGTTGAGATCTTCAAATGTGTAAATAAATTTACATGAAGCTAACTAAACAATTATAAATACACACGTGCATGCAGAATCTCTCAGTATTATTTTATTTGGTTAAGGTAAACTCTGCTACAAATAATCTTGATTTGTTTTTAAATTGCATTTTTATATTTTTAAATCTGCCACCACAGTGGTAATGTAATATTATAGGCATTAACTTCTCATTTATCTTGAGCAGCTTCTGCTATTCTTGTTGCTTTGTAAGAATTATATAAGTAATTAACTTAGCAAACTTAACCTTTATTTTACAAACCACATTATTTTGGAGGCACTAACCTCGATGTCACACTTCTCTTAGACATCCTACCAATATTTAGCTTTAAAAGATTACCAAAATTCTAGATTCTTTGACAAGTATACCTTGTATTAGGCTGGTGGTGATTAACTCTGGTAAATATTTTTTAAAATATTTCTATCAACCAATTTTTCATTAAAACACTACTACAGATTTTTCATTTTAATTCTTGACAATAGTCTCCATTAAATAAAAATTTAGTTATTTTTATCTTGTTTTTCTTTTTAAAATAAAAATCATAGCAAAACACTACTGATATCAAATATAATATTTTAGATTACTTTTTTGTGTTTATGTTTCTTAAACCTGGTATTCTTGTCATTATTGTACAAAGTCAATTACAACATTGCAAAATTAGGTAAAAAAAAATTCCTGTTGGGATTTGTTTTAAAAATATTTACCAGTATTTATCACCACCAGTGTTCAAACAAATATTTAAGTCACATTGTGCAAATGAAAAATTACAAGTTTAACTTACATATTGAATGTCTTTATATTTTGGTAAGCTACCATTGAGGCTTTTGTTAAGACCAAAATACTGTAACGAGGGAATGTATCCTGAAAAAAATTGTGGCCTTTATATATTATTTCTATTATTTGAATAAATTATTTGAACTGAAGTAGTCAAACTTATTAGTTATTCAAAATCTTGGAGGTTTAGATGCTCTAATAATTTCTTTAAGGTGAATATAAATGTATTTGAGGTAATTTTCAGAATTATAATTTAAAAACTCCGTAAAATATATCATTTAAATTAAACATGCACAGCACCTAGAACCAAAAATTATGGGCATGGTTGGACAATAAGCATCTAAAGCATTTCCTAACATCAACATAAGTGATGGCAGAAACTCTTAAGGGGAAGAAGATCAAGGGGTGAAGACGAGAGATTAATTTAGGTTTATATTATATATTTCATTAAGAGTAAATTGGTCATTTTATCACCGAATAGCGTGCAGAATGAAATCATGGGGGTGTAGGAAGAAATGTCCGTCTTAGTGTTGCCCTATTGCTTACGCTATTCCAACCAATGGGAGGATGATCTATTAGCTTTCACCCAAAAGAATCAACTACTTAATTCAGCTAGCTATGCATCTCAAAAGGGAAAGTCTTTTGTATGAAAAAAATTTGGATAGAGATTGTAGTAGACCTGTATAATTTCAAACTTTATAATAAGATAAAAATATGTTTGGAAATTGTCCATATATTATCGATGAAAAATAAGAAAAGTATTAAATGAAATTTTCATAAATTTAAATTACTTTATGCATAAGTTATTTTTTTTTTAAATTTCATATATGTTTTTTTAATTTTTTTTAGTTTATGTATAAATTAATTTTAACTTATTTACAAAATATATTTTATTTTTCTCTTCTCAGAACACTGATGGACAAATTTGTCAAAAACTTTTGGAAGGTAAAAAAATAAACCTAGAGAGATGATTGTTACCATTTCATAATAATTCCTCGGTTAGGCTAATTGCTAGTATATAATCATTGCAAGTATGCATATAGACCTTATAATAATGCTATTCCGCTCTCATGATTAGCATATCTAATACAATTAACGCAATTGTTAAGAGTCCCACTTTCAAACGTGTTTCCATGTCACAGGACTTATAAAAATAATGTTCCAAAAATCAAAGTAGAGATTACAGTTTTGTGAGATTTTTATTTTTGGATTTAATTACTTGAATGATTTCATCAATTTTATAAATTTAAGTCTACACCATAAACTAATATTCGATATAAGATTTTCTCCTTTTATTTATACACACATTATTTTGAT
>Ga0209700_108546_pt1 | contig 12967 bp, 9 predicted proteins | sample SiratroredBW_FD_187528 | JGI IMG/M metagenome (GOLD analysis project Ga0209700, IMG submission 187528) | Root nodule microbial communities of legume samples collected from California, USA - Siratro red BW (SPAdes) (version 2) | ecosystem: Host-associated > Plants > Roots > Nodule | place: USA... | reverse complement strand
TATTAGAAGCCATTTTGCGTGATTTGCTTTTCTTCCGGAGCCCATTTCAATGCATGACCACACGAAACAGAGTATTTGTTGTGTGAAACTTTGAATGCCTGAGCGAGTCTTAGTAATTAAATTCATGCGAAATTTCTGATTTTTTTTTTTTTCATCTTTTAATGTGAAACTTTTAATCTTTTGCATGCCTTGATAATATCGGTGTAAGAAATTTAATGAATGGAAAATTAAAAGAAATATATGTAGGTAACTCTGCTTATTGTTCAGAAAACAGAGCATGAAGGAGCCATAAATCAGAAAATATGAGTATATAATAATTTTTTGCTCTGTTTCTCCATTCACGTTTAGTTTACGCCTTCAATAATCACTCATTCTTCTCAGGTAAGAACCAGTGAATTGCAGCTTTATTTCCCAAATCACATTTTGTGTCTTTTGTATATATTTTTATATTATACTATTATAAACAAATTTCAATTTGGTATCATTATTTTAATTATTTTCAATTATTTTACACAGGTAATGGTGTATATGTTGTAATGAATTTGAAACCCAGCTATATTAAGATTAAACGTACGTAATGACAATTTACCTTGAAATATGAACAAAAAAACAAGTATTCATGAACTAACAAATAGAATATGCAGAGAAAAATAAGTAAAATATTATCATTAATTTAATTGTTAAAATGTTGAAAAAACTAATTTAAAAAATAGTTTATCCTTTTGCACAATAACCAATTAAATGATTTACGTAACATTTTAAGAAAAAAAATTAAAAATATTATATAAGGAGTATAACGAACATTTTAAGAAGATTGTGCGTCTAAGTTGTAAACATTAGAATAAAACGAATAAAAAAGAAAAAGTTAAAAAAAAAATTGTTTGTAAATATGAAATAATGTGAGGGAAAAAAGATAAATTTGGTTCAAGTTTGGATTATATATACAAAAGGGTAAAATGTGCTAAATTGATGAGTTGATTTTTAGTTAATTTGCAGAGATTCTATGGCTGGTTTTGTTATTACTTAGGTTGATTTTGTTGTTAATTCAGTTTAGGTTTGATTCTATTTGATTTTTATTTGATTTTATTATTTATTTTTCAATTTAATATGTTTGATTGTGGAGAGATAAAAGTTGTTGAGAATTACGTTAAATCCAAAAAGAGTAGAGAAAACCGGCGCTGAATGGAAAAGAGGAGTAGAAAAGAAGAGTTGAAGTGACTTTTCGTTTAAGTTAAAGGTGCAGCTTAGGCTAAAACTCACTTAAAGACAGCATGTGCGAAAACCTAAAGTAAGTACGGAGGGCGTGACTCACGAAATAACTGCGCAAGGACCTAATTAAGGAGGCGAAAGCTATAAAAAGGATTGAGGGCAAACGTAAAGGCATCACTTATCATCCACCACTTCTCGTCCTTGGAGACTTGTTGGAGGTCGCCGCCGTCATCAAGCTTATTCTTTTTCTTTTTCTTTTGTAATTTCATGGCTAGCATGCGTAGCGAAGTCTTTCACTCTTGGGATTGAATGTAAATTTTCTTCTTCAAATGCACTCTTGATCTTAGTTTGATTTCATTTAATTCAATACCTTTGTTTTACGTTTCATTTTTACTTTGATTTATTTTAGATTTCTTAATTTGATTGGAAAGCACTTTTTGAAATAAGAACTAAACGTAAATGCATTGCAGGTATAAGTTCAGGGATGAATTATAGTGCAGTGACTCTTTATAGCAACTAATCTTAATGCTGATTAAATTATCCTAGTAACTAGGGATAGAAGCTAGGTAATTTGATTTATGAAATTCAATGCTAGAGGAATCAGGTTGAAAAGACTTTTATTTGCAGCGATTGGTAATTGGAAGTAATAATATTGAATTAGGTTAAGAGTGTACACGAAGGAGAATATTACTATTAAATCCCAAAGCCTTTATTACTATTGATTTTATCACTTTTATTATTAATTGCTTTATTGTTACGTTATTTAAATTTCCCAAACAAAATCGTTATTTTTACTTGTTCTTGTTCACCATACATTGATACATATTCAGTTCTCAATCAAATTCCATTCCCTGTGTGATACGATACTCTTCTTACTTATTATATTACTTGAGGACGCAGTACACTTGTTGAAAATTCGTTAACATTGATATAATCACTCTCTCTGCTAAAAACATTTTAATTATTTAGAAAAACCAGTTTTCTTCTCAGTCTAGCCACATTACAATCCAATAAAAGTCCTTGTGATGTTACATATTTTTTAAAACTTTTGGTTTTTAAACTGAAAAGCAAAGTTAAATTGTGTGAAATTAGTGGTAGGTAAGAGAAAAATTACATTATGAGAAACCAGTGTGATTGAGTGAAACACTTTTTTTTTTTGGTGAAGAATGACAGTACTTTTAATTGTCCACATGAACATCTTGTCATTGTTTTTTTATATTGTAAAGGTTACATGTATTTTCTTTGTTACATTTGCACTGAGAGCACTATAGCTGAATCTTGACCAGGAAACAATTATTTTTTAAGCTTTAATAGAGAGAGCATACATGATTGACATCTTAAGTGATTATGTGGACTTGCCTCTGGATTGTTATATCTTTCCTAAGTATTTATCTATTTTTGCCAAGTTACCTTTGCTTGATGATAAGTAAGGTTCTAAGTTTGGAAAATTTTGATAACATTTTTTTTATGAAATTTTTGAGCTTATTTTCATAATGAAATTAATTCTTTATAAGTTTGAAATCTACTAAATTCCATGTTTTTATCTCCCTATATAAATAATTTATTTCTTGTTATAAATAATTGGATATTTGAGTTTTTAATCAAATTTTACTCTAAATCATATTAATCTTGTTCAATAATTGAACAAGAGACAATTAGATCAAGAAGAATAGGACTACAACCCATAATAAAGGAGATAAAAGATAAAAAATTGATACGGACCAACTGTGTCCGATACCACTGAAGTTGGGCTAGACACCAATTAACCCTAGAACATATATCTAGAATTGCACCACGCACCCCACACATGTTGAGCGCAACGCCAGTTGAGCCTATTTAAATGTAACAGAATCCAATTGCTTCCTGGGATATATTTATGATATATTCTTTTTATAAAAGGAAACTATTAAATTATGTAATTCAATATTTTACTTTTATTATCTCTTAGCTTAATCGCTAAAACTAAGTTACTCTATAAATTATCGGATTCGCTAAAACTAAGTTACTCTATAAATTATCGGATTGGAAGAGAAGCTAATTCATTCTTATCCTCATATGTGATATTGTGATATGTATATTTAGACAATATTTTTTTTCTTTGGAGTGAGTATTGATAATTGTGTATTGCATGTGTATACAACTAAATTATTTTACTTACGAATTCATATATTTAACAGAATAAATGAGCAATCGAGTCCAAGCACATCACAACCAATCTTGATAACGTAGAAAATTGGAACCAGAACTATTTTTATTTTCATTGTACAAAATATAGAGATTACAACCACATTAAAACATTGTTACAAAATAACATAAGCTAGTTACAGAAACAAATTTAGGAGATATTCATTTTAACTGCTTTATAAGGTCCTAATTACCAAATTTATTTTCTGATAATTGATACAACACTAATTTAATTCTGATCACAACACCAATTTACCTTTGAGCTTTCTTGGAATTATTGGCAGAAGAGCGTGAACCATTTTTGTTTTTAGAATCTCCGTTATAAACCATGTCATCAGCAGTGCTACGATACTGTTTGTCTCGTCCATTTGAAGAAGTAGAACCCTTTTTTCCATTTGAATCTTGCTTTTCACCCACATACTTGCTGGTGCTATCTTCATTCTTAGAACGGGAACTCATTTTTCTTGACAATACAATGTGCTATATTTTTTGTGTGTTTGATGATGAGACTTATCAACAAGATGGCCATCTATTTATTTGTATTGGTAGAGATGCATCTACAATACAATGGAACTACCAGGTAATTCTTCCATAATTCCATTTCATTCCCATTTCAAATGTTCAATGTTTGAATTCACTCTTCATAATTTCAATAAGCATGAAATTGCCAATGTTTTTCATGGTTTCATCATACACATAACCATTGCATGAAACTGCAATGAGTTCTTCTTTCAGAGTTGATTTTATTATTCTAAATCTCTTTGCCAAATGGTCAAAGGTTTGAGTTTGAAGTGGAAATGGTTGCATTAATGTATGGTATGTTCTTATGAAATGCATTGTGTATTTGGGTGGAGATTCAGATTAGAACCCATTTTGCGTGTTCTGCTTTTCTTGCAGAGCACATTTCAATGCATGACCACACCAAACAGAGTACTTGTTGTCTGGAACTTTGAATGGCTGAGTGAGTCTTAGTAATTAAATTCATCTGAAATTTCTCATTTTTTTTCATCCTTTAATGTGAAATATTTAATCTTTTGTATCCTTTGATCATATGGGTGTAACAAATTTAATTAAAAATTAAAAGAAAAATATAGGTAGATAGCTCTGTTTATTGTTGAGAAAACAGAGCATGGAGTTGCCAAAGATGACAAAATATCAGTATATTATAATCTTTTTGCTCGGTCGGAGAACCACTGTTCATACAACAATTCAAAGTTTTGTTTTAGGCTACGCGTTCTCTGATCTTTCATTCTTCTCATGTAAGAAACAGTAAATTGCAGCTTTATTTCCCAAACCATATTTTGCTTCTTTTGTATATATTTTTATGTTCTAATAGAGTTTGGGTCATACTATTATAAGCAAATTTGAACTAGTATTATTATTTTAAACATTTTTAATTTAATTATATTTTTAAAAATGAGTTTATATATATATATATATATATATTTGCAAATAATAATAATGTTAAAATACTATGCGTTTAATTAAAAATATAAATTATATTTTTCTTACCGGTAATGATATATTAACACCTCCAATTAAAATAACAAAAATATTATATATTTAATTAAGAATATAAATTATATTTTTCGTACCGATAATGATAACACTATCAATAAATTTATACAAATTATATTTTTCGTACAGGTAATGATATATTGACATTTTTAATAAATTAATAGAACAAATTGACACTTATATTTTATATTATTTTTTATAATTTTAAAAAATTATTCTTTTAATATTCATCACAGTTGTCAATTAAATAATCGATGTAAAAACCTTAAAAAACATATAACATAGCTCAAGAGAGAGCCTTTACATAGTATATATACGTAAAATACGATTTAAACATTTAATATATATATATATATATATATATATATATATATATATATATATATATATATATATATATATATATATATATATATTGGGTCATACTATTTTAAACAAATTTCAATTTGGTATCATTATTTCAATTATTTTCAATTAAATTCTATTTTTAAAAGTGAATTAATATAATTCTTTTGAAAGTAATGATAATAATATTTTGCATCCATTTCAACTTTAAAAGACACTGTTCTTTATTCTTCAACCTTTAATAATTAAAAGGTCTAACCTTCACTTACTATAAGCTCAAAGTAGTTCTTAGTGTAATTTAAGTTTGGAAAAAAACTAAAAATATTATATAAGGAGTATAAAAAGCATTTTAAAAAGATTGTGAGTCAAGTTGTAAATATAAAAAGTAGGAACAAAAAAGAAGAAATTCAAAATAAAAAAAATGTTTGTAAAAATGAAATAATGTGGGAAAAAAGATGATTTTGGTTAAAGTCTGAATTACATATATAAGAGGGTAAATTGTTTTGAATTGATGAATTGATCTAATTATTTTCTTTGCTTACCATGTATTTAGAAAAATCAATTTTTTTCTTAGTATAACCATATTACAACCCAATAAAAGTTTTTGTGATGTTGCATATTTTTGAAATTTTTTGGCTCTTGAACTGAAGAGCAAAGTTAAATTGTGTAGAATTAGTGGTAGGTGAGAGAAAAATCACATCTTAAGAAACCAATGTGCTTGAGTGAAACACTTTTTATGGTGAAGAATGGTACCTCTAGTTGCCCAGATGAACATTCTACCATGATTGTTAGTTTGTATTGAAAAGGTTGCATGTATTTTCTTTGTTACATTTATACTGAGAGCACTATAACTGAATCTTGACTAGAAAACAATTATTTTTGAAGCTTTATTTGAGAGAGCATACATGATTGACATTTGAACTTGCCTCTGGGTTGTTATATCATTACTAATTGAAAATATATTTGGCTGAGTTCAAGAGGGGGGGGGGTGAATTGAACTTTAAAAGATTTTTCCAATTTAAAACACTGAAAACAGTTTAGTGAATAGAAAACCTTTTCTGAATCTCAATGATAAAAGATTTAAGGTGCAGTGGTGAAATAAATCGATTTCAGGCACGAATAAATCGATTTATTTTGCTAGCAGAGAGCAAATTTCAAACAGCAGATACACCAGTTGAATTTTATGCAGCAGAAATGATTCTAACCAATATTATCCAGCAAAGACAGTATGAAGCAAATTAACTCACACAATTTTAAAGTAATATATCACACAGATTCAATCACACCAAATTGCACACAAGATATAATACAAATAGAAATACTAATACTCAATTTGCAAGTTTATGTAACTGAGATATATCAAAACCAATATCAACTAAGAATGTCAAGTCCAATGCAACTATATCAAACACAGTAGTTCAGCAGACTCAATATAAAGATGATCAATACCAAAGATTCACAATCACTTCAAAAGTATCACATCAACACACCAAAGACAGTTTTGCAAATCAGTACTGAAATACTTATTTTGGATTTCAAAAAATTTAGAAGAATTAGCACTGCTACAATCAAGATCAGATTGGACAGCCACTAAGATTGAGAACAAATATTGAAATTTAATTACTACAAATCTCCTCAACATTTCTTTGTTTCATCTCAGCCATCTCCTGCTAGAGAGTCAAGAGTAGTGTCATGTGATCAATGTCAGTCACTCTCGAATATCTTTGTCTTTGGTCTTAAGTCATATTTTTTGTTGATATCATTGAACTTTGAACGCTAATCCTTCTCGACCCCATCATGAAAGAGTCTTCTATGTTATTGAATTTTGATATGTCAATCTTCGGTGTTCGGTCTTTAGTCTTCAATCTTTCATTATTTTGTATGAAATTAGGTTAACATTTAGTGGATTTTGTTTGAAAGATATCAATTTTTGTCAATATTAAACTTAGTAAGAAAATAATTAAAAACTTTTAAATTTTTTACACATCATTACTCATAAATTTTAATTCAATGATAGGTTTTGAGATTAGTTTTTTTAATTAAAAACTATAGAATTATGTAATTCAATATTTTATTTCTTTTTTATTTCCTCTTGGTTTAATTGCTAAAAGTAAGTTACTTTATAAATGATTGGATTCAGAGATAAGTTAGTTTATACTTAACTTCAAATGTGATATCTATACGTAGACAATGGATTGTTTTTTTTCTTTTGAATGAGTAGTAATTTAATAGTAGTTCGTGTATTTTATAACTTAAACTATTAAAACTCTTTGTGGTAATGTGTATATTATTTTATGAACTGATTTGATAATTGTGCATTTCGTATGTATACAACTATTTTTTTTTTCTTACAAACATACATATTTAACCAAATAAATGAAGGATCGAGTGCAACCACATCACCCACGTAGAAAATTGGAAGCAGAACAATTTTTATTTTCGTTGTACAAAATATAGAGATTATACAACCACATTAAAACATTGTTACAAAAGAACATAAGCTATTACAGAAACAAATTTAGGAGATATTCCTTTTAACTGCTTTATAGGTCCTAATTACCAAATTTATTTTCTCATAACTGATACAACACTAATTTAATTCTGATGATTCACTTGCCAACACCAATTTACCTTTGAGTTTTGTTGGAATTATTGGCAGAAGAGCGTGAACCATTTTGGTGTTTAGAATCTCCGTTATAAACCATGTCATCAGCAGTGCTATGATACTGTTTATCTCTTCCATTTGAAGAAGTAGAACCATTTTTTGCATGTGGATCTTGCTTTTCACCCACATAGTCGCTGGTGCTATCTTCATTCTTAGAACGGGAACTCATTCTTCTTGACAATACAATGTGCTTTATTTTGTGTGTTTGATGATGAGACTTGTGAAGAAGATGCCCACCTATTTATTTGTATGGGTAGAGATGCATCTACAATGGAACTACCAAGTAATTCTTCCATAATTCCATTTCATAGCCATTTCAAATGTTCAATGTTTGAATTCACTCTTCATAATTTCAATAAGCATGAAATTGCCAATGTTTTTCATGGTTTCATCACATACATAACCATTGCATGAAAGTGCAATGAGTTATTCTTTTAGAGTTGATTTTATTATTCTAAATCTCTTTGCGAAATGGTCAAAGGTTTGAGTTTGAAGTGGAAATGGTTGCATTAATGTGCGGTATGTTATTGTAAAATGTATTGTGCATTTGGGTCGAGATTCACATTAGAACCCATTTTGCGTGTTCTGCTTTTCTTCCCGAGCCCATTTCATGACCACTCCAAACAGAGTACCTGTTGTGTGAAACTTTGAATGCCTCAGTGAGTCTTAGTAATTAAATTCTCATTTCTTTGATCATTTAATGTGAAATTTTTAATCTTTTGCATCCTTTGATCATATGGGTGTAACAAATTTCATGGAAAATTAAATGTAACTTGTTTGTTGTTCAGGAAACAGAGCATGAAGGAGTGATAGATCAACAAATATGAGTATATTATAATTTTTTGCTCTGTTTCTCCATTCACGTTTAGCTTACGCGTTCTATGATCTCTCATTCTTCTCACGTAAGTGAATTGCAGCTTTTTTTCCCAAACCATATTTTACGTATTTTCTATATATTTTTTTGTTCTAATAGATTTTGGGTCATACTATTATAAACAAATTTCAATTTGGGATCATTATTTTAAATATTTTCAATTAAATTTTATTTTTGAAAATGAGTTAATACATTCTATATTTTTATTTCACTGTAGTGTATATGGTCCACAATTTACGAACAACATTTTTTTTATATATCGAATCGATAAAATAAATACGATTATAAATTACAAATTCTGACTCGTTTGGTAAAATTCTTTTCATTTGTTTACCCTTATGCAATCCTTTAATATAATCTACATGAATTGTAGTAAAAATTTTATGACAGAAAAACTTAAAATTAACAATGCAACTACACACCTTTAGATTATATGGTACAATAATGCAAACAAAAAATTGAAATATTGTAGACGAAGAGAAGTATATTTAAATTAAGGTAGTAAAAAATGATAAACACAATGGATATAAACACAATTTAAATAATAAAAATATTATACATTTAATTAAAAATACAAATTATATTTTTTATACGGGTAATGATGTGTTGACGCTTTCCACAAATTTATGGAACCAATTTACACCTATATTTTATATTATTTTTTATAATTACAAAAAAAATTATTTTTTAATATTCATAGTAGTGACAAATTATTAAATGGTTGTATAATTGTTAAAACATAGTTTTCTTTATTAAATAAAAATATAAAGTATAAATTATTATTTTAGTCTTTATTCTATTATTTTAAATTTTGATTTTCTTTTTTCGTTTTTGGTTTAGTGTCTGTTTACTGGTAAGATAAAAGAGCAAATAAAATAAACTAATTGAAATAACTTATCATATTTTTACATATTTAATTGTATATATGTTGTAATGAAGTTGAAACCCAACGATATTAAGATTAAATGCGTGTAGTGACAATTTACTTTGAAACATCAACAACAAACAAGTATTCATGAACTAAGAAATAACATTTCGAGCGATCGTTGTGACTTTTTTTAGGTTATTTTTGGTTTGATCTTGATAAAGTATTATATTTTTTACTTTTTAAGACAAATTATTATAGTTCCTGGTTATGGTGGGATATCAATGCTTTCACTTATATATGTTGTCCTCAATGTTTCAAGGTTCCTAGACAGTGGAAAAGCCTATACCTAAACTTCGATGAAGACATTAACAACTGTGATTTAAAGATTTCAAATTTTTAAATTTAAATAACAAATGTTATTTAGGTTTTTTTTTTTTTTTTTTTTTTTAAAGTTTTTAATTTTTTTTTTTTTTTTTTTATTATTTTCTCAATTATGATTTTAACATTTCAAATTTTAAATAATATTTTCTCGGGTCATTGTTTTGAGTTTGATTTAGACAAACCATTGAACTTTTTACTTCTAAATCTAAAGAGAATTATGCTCAGTAACTGGTAGTGGGTTTGTGATTAGAGTTTGCTTTTTTAAACCATTGCACTTTTAAAAGTTTATTTCAATATTCTCTTCCTTCACTTTTCTCAATTATCAAATGGAAATTAAGTTATTATAAATTATTTTAGAAGTGTTTTTATCAATCAAGATCATGTCTTAGATAATGTTTTGTATATTTCTAACTTCACTTTTAATCTTCTTTCAGTAGCAAAGTTAATTGATAATTTGTCTTGTGTGATTATTTTTTATTCTAATGGTTGTCACATTAAGGACAAAAATTCCTTGAAAGTGATTGAATTAGCTGAGATACAAGATAACTTTATATACTCAGGCTCCCTTCTTATAAAATCCTTCAAATCAAACCTGTCAAATATCTACATATAGCAATACCGTCAATTTTACTTTTGGTATTTTCGGTTAGGGCATGTTCAAAACAAATCTTTAGATGTTACCAAAAATAATTTTCCTTTTGTTAAATATAACAAACCTTTTATTTGTCATATTTGTCATTTTGAAAAGCAAAAAAGACTTCCATTTAAAACAAAAATTTGAAGTTGTTAAAATTTTGGAAGATTTTGTTATTTTTATTCAAAGACAATCTGAGACAACATTAATAAGAAGTGATAATGAGAATGAATTTTTCATGACTAATTTTTTATCAATAAAGAAATAATACATCAAACTTCATGTATCAATACTCCACAACAAAATAGTACAGTTGAAAGAAAACATGGCCATTTATTATATGTAGCAAGACCTCTCATGATATAATTTCATTTACCTAGAATTTATTGGTCATATTATGTGATACATGTTGTAGTTATTATAAACATATTTCCCATGCCTATTTTAAATGATTTTTCTCATGAAATGCTTTACAAAACTCCACCAGATATTAATCAATTAAAGGTGTTTGGATCTTTATGCTATGCTAGCACTTTGTCAACAAATAGAAGTAAATTTGATCAAGGGCATCAAAATGTGTTTTTATTGGGTTTAAAAAGGGGACAAAAGGATATATTTTGTTGAATATTCAATCAAGAGAAATTTTTGTGTCTAGGGATGTTGTCTTCTACGAATATGTTTTTCCATATCAAAGAGTTGAAGATACTATCAATGAAACTTATAGTCCAAACATTCATGATCAAAATGTGTTTAATGAAGATCAACCTATTTTGAGTCAACCATCACGAGTCATTTTTGCACCCTGTGATAATATTGAAAATAATGTTAATAATGACCATGAATCAGACATTCATATCCTTGAAGAAGTTTTTCCCATAGAGACCAAAACCTCAATGAAAATCATGAAACAACACAGTCAATTCGAATGAATACCAGAACAAAAAGACCACCACCTGAGTATCTAAAGGAGCTCTATGTCTTGGCTTATTTTTCTTGATAAGCTTACAATTAACCACTATAATGCAACAATTAGAATTCTCAAGTATATTAAAGGAGCTCTAAGTCTTGGCTTATTTTTCTATTCTAACAATTATGCCCATCTAAAAGCGTTTTGTGATAGTGATTGGGACACCTGCAGTGATTCAAGACAATCAGTGACCAATTTTAGTGTGTATCTTGGAAATTCCCTTATATCTTGAAAATCAAAGAAAGCAAGGAACAATATCAAAGAGTTCCTGTGAAGCTAAACACAGGACAATAGCCAACCACTGTTACATGTGAAATTCAATAGCTAGTCTATCTTATTCAAGATTTGAAAGTTCCTTTTGAGCAATCATCTCTTTTATATTGTGACAATGACTCTGCAAAATACATTTCAGCAAATCCAAATGTTTCATAAGCGTACAAAACATATTGAAATAGATTGTCACATTGTTAGAGAAAATTTGAAGAAGGGTCTCATTCATTTGCTTTCCATTTCTACCATAGAACAACTAGCAGACATTTATATCAAAGTCTTAGGTCCTCAATCTTTCAAGAATATTTGCTCCAAGCTGGATCTCATCAATATTTGCTCTCTAACTTGTAGAGGGTTTAAGAAGATATGGATACAAGGCTTCTAGAAGAAAACTAATATCAATTATGTGATTTGTCTTTGTTACATGATCAAATTGTTAGAAAGAAAGAAATATTATTTATTTGATTTTATCTTTATGACAAGAATCAAATCATCATCAATTCTGTTTATTTTGTGTTTTGTGACACTATCAAGTTGTAATATTTTTATTTATTTTCTTTCTTTAGTTATACCTAGAATGCAAACATTATTTGTATATATTTAGCTCTTTATTTTTTTATCAATACATAAAAAAATAGAGAAAATATTTTCATTCTCATATCATTTGTTCATTTTTTGTTCATCTCTTTATTTTAATAATAACAATAGATTATTTTTTCTTTTGAGTGAGTAGTAATTTAACAATGATTGTATATTTTTTTAACTTAAACCACTCGTGTATTTTATAACTTAAATCACTAACACACTAAAATCTTGAATGCTTGAATTCACTCTTCATAATTTGAATAAATATGAAATTGCCAATGTTTTTCAAGGTTTGATCATACACATAACCAGTGAATAAAACTGCAATAAGTTATTTTAATGTTTATTTTATTATTATCATTATTCTGAATATCTTTGTGAAATGGTCAAAGGTTTGAGTTTGAAGTGGAAATTGTTGCATTAATGGATGGTATGTTCTTATGAAATGTATTGCGTATTTGGGTGGA
>Ga0209700_108545_pt1 | contig 12971 bp, 2 predicted proteins | sample SiratroredBW_FD_187528 | JGI IMG/M metagenome (GOLD analysis project Ga0209700, IMG submission 187528) | Root nodule microbial communities of legume samples collected from California, USA - Siratro red BW (SPAdes) (version 2) | ecosystem: Host-associated > Plants > Roots > Nodule | place: USA... | reverse complement strand
ATATATATATATATATATATATATATATATATATATATATATATATTATCTTATTTTATACATATTTATGTTTTTAATAATTAATTATCATTAAAATTAAGAATGGTTATAACTTATAATGATGTAAAATGATAATTCCCATTGTAGGGAGATAGGTATGGAGAAGAAAAGAGAATCTGTGATTGTGTGCGGCTTTATTGCAGACAGACAAAGTGTCCAATCACACACACATGTGTGGCCCTTGATTAAAGATCATTTTGGGATATTTCAAATGTTCCACAAACCCAAACAATCCTAGCCGTTCGTGTCACTCAGAGGGGAAGCCTCCTCCACCCTTTGATCCTGAAGTGACTCAACCATCCACTCATCAGACATTTGGATTGGTTCAGAGACAATGATTGGTTCCACGTTAATTTAACTCTTTCTTTTATCTTTTACTTTTTCTTTCATGTCATACCCAATATTTAAATATATTTATCTCATTCAAAATATCTGTCGGTTTATTTAAATTATTTATTTTATTAATATCACACTCTGGTTTTTTAAACCCTGTATTTAGGAGAATTTGCAGGGATAGTCCAAATATTTTGGACTATAGTGCTTCAGACAGAAAAGTAACTTAAAGCAACCAATTTAAAAAATCATTTAATTAGGTATAATTTAATTACATTGAAGCTAACTTAACAAATGAAAAAGTTAATATTTTTTTTACATTGATTAATTTTCCTTTTTTTGGATTACTATTTAGATTCGTGAACTAATTCGTTTATTCGTATATTTTTGGAAGTTAAATAAAAACTTAAAAGAGATCCTTTAATACGTAATTTCAACTTATTTTATCCGTTGGAAATATAAGTTTCCCAAATCAAACTTTAAATGAGATGAACTTGTCAATTTATCTGCTACTTATATATACATATAGTTATTATGATAAAAATCAATCAAATAGTACTTTATGATGTTGAAAATTATTTTACATGTATAATTTCAAAGCTAAAGGACTTTCTTGAGTTTTTATATTGAAAATAGTTTCTATGAATTTCTTTAAAGATTCAAAGTAATTTTTATCTTGCATTTAAAGACATTCTTGCTTCTGTTCTTTATTCTTGAGTTTCTTTTAATACAATTATTCTAACTATTAATTTACCTTTACCATTGTGAACGTGGGTAAACCTTTTAAAGTAAATTACTTTTGTATTATGATTATGAGTTTATTGTACTATATTTAAAAGAAAATTAAATTCAAAGCAATTAAATTAATTTCAATCTTACTTTTTTATTCGAATTATATCAATTGAATGATAATTTATTCATTAGTTTAATGAGTCATATGTTTACCAAAAATCCTTTTTGTTTGAAAATGATTTAAAGTATTTAAGAATTTTTTTTATTTATGTAATCTGTTGTGATGTAGTACTCTACACTTTTATTTCATTTAGAATTTTTATTTTATTTTTTTATAAACTTAATTTAGAGTATAAAACTTTCATCAATCAAAATTTTATTTTATTTAGCTAATTTTATAAGTTAAGTTATTAGAGTTTATTCTAACAATACTTGTTAGACCTATCGTATCATTTACTATTGATCACTATTGAACCACCTATAAATATATAGTTTACACATAAGGTGTTCGCACCTTAGTGTAAGGAGGTGTGCTAAAAATCACACCTCAACTAGATATAAAATCAATTTATAGTATATAAGTGGGGGCAATCCGCATTCTAAAAACCGATTTTATAGAATAAATTATGCTTAAACTCATTTTTTTAATATTGTATCAAAGTCATTCAGAATCTATCTTTGTCAAGATTTACAAAATTATCTCAATTTTCATGTTCAATATTCTTGATGTGAACACACAATGTTCTCAACGTGAAATGATATATTAGAGATGTCACATTTTTTAAAAATAAAACTAATTTATAATATAAAAATATAGATAAACTTCTTGTTTATTAAGCTAATTTTGTAAGATTGAATTATATTTAAATTTTACTACCTTAATAATAATAAAATTCACTTTATTGATTTGATTTATTAGATTTGTAAATCATGAATTCAATACTAGCTTCCTACCTTTCGTTTGTTCGATTTGATTTAAATTGAACCTAATTAAATTAAAAATTTAAATTAATTTAAATTATCAGATATAAACCCTCCTTACTGTTTAAGAAAGTTTATGTATGTAAAAGTTTTAAAATATCATCTATATAGATTTATTTCATAATTTGGATTTATGAAGTGAGGATCGTGTGCATTTATATGAATTATTAATTGTAAGAACATGAAATTACAAGAATGAGGTAAAATTGTGATGTTAAATTCTTTTTAAAAAATGTATACTAATTTGTGAATATTTCATTTGAAAATTACATCTAACAAAGATTTTTAAAGTAAAGTATATGAACGACTTAATATGAAAATTTATTTTATAAAGCATTAATTTTAGTTATGGCTAAACGTGAGACTTGTATTTTTTCTTTTTTTTTTCATATTGCATTAGATAGGGAAAATGCATATAACTCGGCTAAAAACTTATATTCCATTAGTATGAATATAAGATATTGTTTTAAAATTTTCTTATCTCTTTTAAAGATTTTTTCTAGTTCTCTCTTCCATTAAAATATTTTTTTTACTAAATCTCTTAATTATTAAATGTTATTGTATTCTCATGGCTGAAATGATCTCGAAAATATGATAATATTAAGATTTCAATATGATAATAGGGAATATTTAATTTTTAACATTATAATTTAGTTTTTAACATTATAATTTGGTCCTTAACCATGCATTAATGTAATTAAGGCTCATATAGTTAAAAGTTTCTTCAAATGTAATAAATTTAAAGTAGGTTTATTAATTACTTATTTATTACAATCTTAAATGATTTAACTATCGGGATATTTTGATTTTTATACAAGGAGAAAAGTGGTTTTTATATGTATATTTATCTTTATAATAACATTTAGCACCAATTGTGAAATCAAATTGAATTCTCTAGAATTTACATATTATCGATGAGGATATGACAAATGGAGAATGCCAATAATCACCTAAAATACGATAAAATCATGTAAATAAAGCTATTATATTAGCAAATCTTAAAAAGAAGTTGGCTGACCTAAAGAAAAGAAACAAAAAAAAAATAGAAGTCTTAAGATAAGAAAATGTTCACATTATAAAGAAGATAGAATAAAATCAAGACACTCCTCGTATCCTCCAAATATAATTAAAACATGTCTAAAATGTCAATTTTCTCTCAATCAATTCAATAAATTAAGGTCGAGAACGATCAAAACAATCGATATATATTCATCACACATCTGCCCACACCTGAACCATAAGAGGATCTCAAAAACATTCCTTCAACAAAGAAATCATAGAGATATTTATCACTTAATCAATGACAGATCCCACAAAAATTGACATCCAACCAACTCTTACCTAATTGTAACTTCACAATCTAAGACTCTTTAAAGATTATATCTTTCCAAACTTAAAAACAAATATACTTCAAAAAAAATTGAAATGATATCAACAATACAACAATAGTTAAAATCTCAACATAATAACAAAATAATATTAAACATCATTAAATGTCTAATATTATAAATTGGTCACTACTCACTAAGTAAAATAATAAGAACACATAACAAATACCCAAATAAAGACTCATTAATACAACTAAAAATACAATAAATTTAAAGTATATATTATTTAGTAATTACTCTTTATTTTAACATCTATTTTGAAATATAACTCAGAAAACCATTTAAGAATAATGTAAGAAAACTATCTTAAGAGAAAAATAATTTCTATGAATATCTTAGTGATTAATGATATTATAGATATTAGAGAACTAAAGAACAATAACTTTAAAAATAAAATGTTATTGTAATTCCTTAACTTAAATACAATAATATTATCGACATGGTATGTAACTGTCTTAACAATATACTATAACATTAATCATACTAGATATTTCATTTAAGTTTTGTTTTCATATATAAACAAATTAGTTATATCTGCTCTGTGTTTAGATATAGTATGTTAACAACTAGAATATTAAACTTTTGGATTACTTAGAATATTTGAGACGCATATGATTAGATTATAGATGAAAAAGAATGATTGGAGTAATTATTGAGACCCACAGAAAACTGATGTGGGTCATAGTGTTGTCAGCTTTATTTTTGAATGCTTCTTCTTGACTTAGAATTAAGCAATTAGTAGAGTAATATAAAATTGATAAAAAATGGTATGAAAAAGAAGTTAGACAGTAACATGTCGGTGGTATGAAAGTCACTTGGCACAGCCCCATTAAAAATGTTAATGTCACTTTGCAAGTTGCAATTTCCCACTTGTCTTAGATTCCTCATGCCATGCCATGCCATCACTGCAATATGAGGAAGTGAACAATGAAAAGTCTTGTCTGCAATGAGGACAACTCAACACTCAACAATAACCCTTTTAGCTACAATTCCACCATTAATTAATGCTCTTCCTAAGGTCAAAACTAGAACTATAACAAAGGCTATATATATATATATATACACTTCTATTGCAAACAAATAATTAATTTAATTAATACCATATAAAGTTGAAAAACTCTATCATTTTGATTTTTAAATAAATTTGGGAAACCTTTTATTGTGATTTTTTTTTTTAATTTTACAAAACATTCATCTAAAAAATATCTATTCATAAATCTTTTGACGAGTGTTGAGCACGGTGAATTAATAATCACACGGAATATAACTGAAAAAGAAAATTTAGAAATAGAGAAAGGACATATCAAGGAAGGATAATAAGGTGAGTACGAAAATTGTTAAAAATAAGATGGAAGTAAATAATTTAGAAAAAAATATTTTAAAAAAGGGAGGAATTAACTATTTTTTTAAAAAATATTTTTAAATGTATAAAATATTACTCTCATCTAATTTTTTAAATTATATATATATATATATATATATATATATATATATATATATATATATATATATATTAAATTTCTTCTTAAAGGTTTTAGCATTCTATCATATTCTATAATCAATACACATAATTACTTATCATAATTATGAAACTTTCCCACTATAATAGTAAGTACATGAGAACCATATTGTTCTTACTAACCCCTGATAGAGTAGTTTAGCTAGAGAGTTATTACTATTAACTTAATATCAAATCTTAAGTGGTAAATTAATAATGTATTTATCATTTTCTTTCAAGATAAAAGTGGTATATTTTTCTTTTCATATTTTTGTTTTCTATTTTTTTTCTTGTTTTTCTTCTTGGTTAAAGGTTCTTTTCGATGGATTTGCTTTAGTTCGTGGATTGAAATTCTCAGAGAGTTAATAAATCATCCAATTCATAGAGGATTACTTCATCTTGCATCTTAATATTTAAAAAATAAAGTAGAATTACAAAATAAAGATAATACTTTTAAACACAAACAGCATTTTAAATTTTAGATAATATCTTTATATTTAAGCAATATAGAAAACATTTGAAATTGAAAAATTGTATGTTTCTTTCATCAATTTATCTTATTTTAAATTTTCAATTCTCTTCAGCCACCATCATGTTCATCACAAACATTTTTCAACCACGCTTTGCTTTGTATATTTTGATGTTGTCACTTTCTCAACTTTGTGATATTGGATGATAACACTTTCTGTTGTTCCACTACTAGCTATTGTCAATTGAAAACATCACTTAAAGTCAACCCCACTAAGGAGACTTTTAAATGTATGTCTCATACAAATTTGCAATTACCTTCATCAACCTTCATACTTGTTTGACATCTCAAAAAGTCACACTAAGCACCAATTTTTGAAGACATTGTAGATAAAAAAAGTATTATTTAAACATGGTAATAATAACGATAGCACACAAAGACTTCACAAATTTAAAATAGTGAAATAACACAGATTTAATCTTTTCACAATTTTTCATTATCATGATTCAATAATTTTTCTTTTAAGTAAACTTATTTACTATTTCAAACAAATTACATTTCTTTTACAAAAAAAAGTTCACTTTAACTTTTTTAAAGAACTGATCACACTAATGTAAAAGACTAAATTATGTTACATTGTTTACGTCAAACTTTTCTGTCTATGACATTAAAAAGAATATGGTAACAATTTTGAAAATAAAATCAAAAGTTTTATGATGTTGAATTACAACTATTTTTAGAAATTACATAGTAGTGTGATTTTGTTTGTTTCAGAAAAACTTAGCGAATAAATAAAAAAATTATTACACGAGTAAATTTTACATTTTTTATTATTGTAAATATAAATGTATCTGAATTAACATATATTTTTACTTTAATTAGAATTGTGTTTACAATGACATTTTAAGTGGAAGGATATTAGAAGTGGACTTTATGTCTAACTCAAACTTAGACCGGCTTATAAGGTGAGATTCGCACTCACTTTATAAACTATTAAAATGTCTCATCTCTAGTCGATATGAGATCTCCAACATACACTCCTCACATCTAGACTCCTCAGCCCGAGCGTGAAACTTATATGTACGGGTGATCCGATAGCAAGTGGTTTAATAGACCCAACAACTTGCTAGAATAGACTTTGATACCATATTAGAAGTTGACTTTAAGCCTAACTCAATCTTACAAAACCGGCTTGTAAGGTGAGGTTTGCACCCACTTTATAAACTCAACCTTACATTGGATCATACATAATTCGATGTTAATTTTAGATAATTTTTATTTCATTTCTAATTAAAAATCCACATTTGTTGTGTGTTCTGGTTTAACTTAAAATAGAAGCTTTTATATAAATATTTGATCTATATAAATTTACATCACCTACATTCACCTTAGATAATTAACAAAGATAAAAAGTCCAAAACATAAGAAACCTTTTCTGCAATCTGCACTGAATTACAACATTGTTGTTGAGTAGTTTTTTTCATTCCAATAACTTTCATTTATAAATCTTTCCTTACAAATTCTTAAAATAAAGATATTATTTTTAAATTTAAATAATATATTAAAGGTTATATAGTATTTTTAAATCTAAATAATATCATAAGTATGTAAAAATTTAAATTTAAATTATTTTCCAAACATTCAATGCTTCCCATCTTCATCTCATTATATTTTTCCTATCATAAATAATTAAGATGAAACTTTTAATATACGTTTTGTGTTTTTGTCAAAGAAACTCAATTAGAACTAGTTAGCAACACATGTTAAGCATTGTTGATGAAGATTAGAGTTCAGTTTTCGCATAACACATTATTATACTTTGAGTGGGATCAAAATCCAAACTAAGAATAAGTCTCAATTAACTCAAAATATTGTTATAAAAATTGGTCTGACATGACGAGTTAGAAGCTTTTGATTTGAGGTTTGACAAAAAAAACTTCATCAATTTAGCATAATTGAACTCATGAAATGTAGGCTTAAAAAATAATCTATTATTATTATTCTGATAAAATATTTTAAAATAATTATGCAAAATCAGATCACAAAATAAATCAGTCCAATAAAACCGGCCCTGTATGAAAATTAGGCTAACTTAAATTGTGTGTGCTTAGAATCTCAGGAAAAAAAAATCAAAAAGTTCTACTAATTACCTTGAGTAATAAAAACATTATGATACACCTTATTATTATTATTATTATTATTATTATTATTATATCTAATTATCTCATCATGTTTCCAGTAAAATTATTTCTATTATTTTTTATTTTATTTTAGATAGTGAGTATATATTTAAAAAAATAAATTGCAATAAATACCATGATAAAATGTTTTTTAACCAGATATCCTTGATTGAATAGTTAGAGTATAATTATGAACTAGTTAATTCTTTACTATCAATATAACAATACAAATAAAACATTAAAGAATTTTTATTGGTCTTTTTAGTTATTTTGAACTTAATTAACATTTTAAAATAATATAATTTTTGAAATAGAAAGAAAAATAGATTCTAGATAAATGAAAAAAATCAAATCTAATTGAATAGTTGTCAATATAGAAAGTGCAATTTAAACACATAAAGGATCTAAATATTTTATTTTGAGACTATTAATTTGATATCGATAACTGATCGAGGAAATGGTGAGATGAGAGTAGAGATATGAAGAAAGTGTGTATTTGAGATGAATATAGATGATTTTTTTATTAATTTTTAATTTTGTACTTATTGCTCTTAAATCAAACTATTTTTTTAAAAATTATATTCATTCTGTTTCTTATCTATTTTTATACTTCTTCTTTTTCATCCACCCATTTCTTCTCCTTTGATTCTCTCGACTTTACTGACCACATCATAATATATTATTTTTAAATATTTATATATGAATATACTAAATTAATTAACAAATGATTGATTTAAGTGGAATTAATATCATATTCAATGTAATTCTTTTCAATAAAAATACTTAATTAAAAGAGAAATTAGAAAATTAATCATTTGTTTTGAAAAAGAATTAGTTATTTACAAAATCTATAGATAATTCATAACACGATAACTAAACAAATTGCATCAAGTTTAATTTTTGGTTACCGAAAAATGAAATATTTAACCATTTTCGTATTTTTAATGAAAAGGTATCTTTATTATTTTAATAATTTGTAATATATGCCTACATAATTTTACCATTTTAAATTTTCATTTCTATAATTATATATGTAATAAAAAAAACATCAAATATTGATATTGTTTATTAATAAAATAAAATCTAACTTTAGTAAAAAATCAAATGCTAATGAGTGTTTAAGAAAAAAGCTTTTTATTAAAATGAATAAAGATATGTTATCTTTTTTTCTAATGCACTTTCGTATTATTTTGAATATTTTTCATTTCTTAATCAAAATTGTTGATAACAAAAGCTTTAGAAATAGCAAAGCTTAAAATCTAGTGTTAAGAAAAAGTATGAGAGAAATGATATGATTTGACATGACCGTTATATGGAGGAAAGAAAGTAGGGTTAGGTCCCCACTCACATTGGTTATAAAGCTGATTTCGCCGTACAATTGGAACATTGTAGAAATTACTCTCTGCAATGTCACATTGTTACTGCGTGTGCATTGCATCTTCATCTTCTTATTCCCAAATAAGACACAATAATGTCAATTTCAATCCGTCATTTCATTTCTCTTTCTCTGTCACCAAATCTTTCTCACAAAATCACCCAAAATTTTGTTGCCTACTTGCATCCTTCACTTTGACCACCTTATCTTCATCTGTATTTGAGAAAAATAAACAACTCTGTGCTTTTACTTTAACATTTATGTATTATTTGAGTTGGGGACTCCCTTGAGAAAGACTGAAAAGAAGCAAGTCAACGCTGTAAGTTTTGAATTAAGAAGATAGAATCAAAATTACTTTTGAATCACTTTTTCTTGAGTGATGTTGATTTAAATAATTCTTAATTTTTAGGATTGAGGATATAGGTTTGTAATTTTTCTTACATTATTTGAAACGTGAGTTATAATTTTTTCTTCTTTTTATTTCTTATAAGTTTATAAAAAAAAGAGAGAGTAAAGAATCTCTTTTAGAAGTTTAATAATTTATCGATGTTCAACTAAGAGTTCTAATTGAAAAGAGAGTGTTAGGAAATATGACATATGAGAGTGCATTTGTATAATTAATAATTTTAAAGTTTGAGTGGTGTGATATTAAAATATTATCTGATTTATAAATTATGACGATATTATTAATTTTATTGTGGTGAAAATAGTCAGATTATTTACTTTAATTGGTTAGGTTAATTATATTAACATAAAATAGATAGGTTATTTATCTGAGTTGGCTAAGTCAAAGATATTAACCAACATCTCTTATAAAGAGTTTAGAAAAAAATTGTATAAAACTTATATTAGAAATCACTTCATTCAACTTGTATAAAAAGAGTACATGGGTACATATTATAATAGTAAGGGAGGGAGAAACTTTCCAAACTCTTCCATCTGGGACTTCTAAGGCACCCTAACTTTGACATATACACATGTTCCTGTATCATTCTCTCTGAGTTAGAAAAAACTCGGTGTTTTCTTCTGATGACTCTTTGTCTTCCCTATAATAAGGTGTTAGGTTAGCTACATTGAAACTAACACCGGGACATCATTTGTTGTACTAATTGTGATGGGGTTACTAACCCCACTATGGTAAAGATAACGTGTCGATGATGAAGATGATGCATGATAATGCAATAATGAAGACGTGTTGATGTTAATGCACCAAATGCAGCCACCACAATAAGACACTCATAAAATAAAGAGGATAAGAATGATGTTATCAGGAACTTCACACCAGATGAACTGCACTAATGATGATTTGCACCCACAACAAGACTGCTTAGAAAGAAACCTCTTGAACTTACCGCGAACCAAATAATTTTAACTTGAATAAGATGACCTTGCTTTGATACCAAACTAATATCGGGACGTCATTTGCTTTAGCAACGACAATAAAATTGGAAGATAACTCATGAATGTGATGGCCAAATGTACTGTTCAGATATTGATAAATGGTAATACGCATACCTTACTAATGTATTTATATTCTTGGATTAAGAAGCAACTTATTAAGTATTGGACTGTTAGTATAAAATAACTTGAAATTCATATAAAGGGGAGACTATGCAAAATCTACCATCTTAAAAAAGGGTTGATTCTGAGAATAACACTGTCCTCAAATTGAATGTTAAAGTTGTTATAGAAAACCAACTAAAGAAGGAAACTTGTTTCAACACTTTGACAAAAGATGTAGTCAAACTTCAAAATTGTAGATATGGTCATTTAAGCTTCATAGGTCTAAATATACTTCAACAAAATAGAATGGTGCGAGGTTTTCCATATATTGAAAACTCATATGTATAATTTGTCCCACAGGAAATCAATAGAGAAATCCATTTTCACATACAACCACATGGAGATCATCATAGATTCTTGAATTGGTGCATGTTGTATTTGTGGACCGATCAGTCAAACATGTAACGATGACAAAAGGTACATGATTAACTTCATTGATGACTTTAGTAGACAAAATATGGCTCATTTTTTTGGTGGAAGAATTTGAAGCTCTTATGACTTCAAAACTTTTAAAGTAAATGTAAGAAAGAGATCAATATTGTCATAAAGGGAATTTGTACAAATCATAAGGTGAGTTCACGTCACTTAAATTCACAAATTTTGCAATGAGAATGGTATTCTAAGGCAGCTAACAATTCTCTTTACCCCCTCAGCAAAATGGTATAATAAAGCAAAAAGAATCAAACAATCATGAATATGGTTTGGAGCACGCTTTATAGACAAAAAATTCCAAAAGCATTTTGGCTTGAAGCTGGAAACTAGATAGTTCACATTTTTAATCGGTGTACAACATTTGCAGTTAAGAACAAAACCCCAGAAGAGGCATTGAGTGGATTCAAACCATCACTAGCTTATTTCAAGGTACTTGGATGTATATCTCATGTCCATATTCTTAAATGTGAAATAAAAAAGCTTGATGACATAAGTAAAATTTGTATCTTTCTTGGAGTCACCGAGGGGTTAAAGGAATGTAAGTTGTATGATCGTATTTATTAGAGGATTATAACAAACAAAGATGTGGTGTTTGAAGAAGACAATAGTTGAGATTGAAGTAAAAATCCTATGGAAGATACTTTGGCTTACTTAGATTGGAACAATGATGATAAGGGAAGTACAATATCTTGAAAAATGACGATTAAGTTGAACCACTAAAAAAAATAGCAAAGAGTAACCATGAGAATGTAGGATGAGAAGACAACCAACTTAGATGAAAGATTACACAAGTGGAGAAGATTTATATGAGAAAGAAGATTCAATAAATTTTTTCATGTTTATGACAAATGATCCAACTTATTTTGAAGAAGTTTTAAAGGAAGAAAAATGGAGAGTAATAATGGATGTTGAGATGGAAACTACTCGGAAGAATAATACTTGGGAATTAATTGAGTTACCTGTAGAAGCAAAACATATTGTTGTAAAATGGATATATAAGACAAAATAAAATGAAATTGGTGATGTAAAGAAGCATAAAGCTCATTTAGTGACAAAAGGATACACCTAAAAAATATGATATAGATTACACTAATGTTTATTTCTGCCCGTAGTATGTATGGAAACTATCTGGTTTATGCTTTCATTTGCAGCTTGTGTGTGTGATGTATTTATTGTAAATTCTTATTAGATAGATTGTGATATTAATAGTATATTTCTTTAAAACCAAACTCAACAAAACTAAGTACCAAATTTTCTCAAACTCTATAGGTTGCATGAAAACTAAATTCATTGAGAATTTTTCGTAAAAAAAGTATACTTGTCATTTGAAGTGATTTTGCTGAGCAAATTCTCATAGTAGAATCAACTTCCCTTTTACCTCAAAATTGTTATACAATTAACTTCCTTTTACCTAAAAATTGTCATATATGCTGGGTGGATGGATCATGTACTATAGGACCTACCGACTATTATAACCAATTTATATTTGCATGCACCATCTGGACCGACCACGTTAGTCGACCGAGAAGCCTATCTCGGTCGACCATGAAACAAAATTATACTATTAATGTGCCACTGACAAAGGACACGTGGCAACTCCCATTAAAGTGTCACTGATAAAGTAAACGTGACGACTCTTTATTCAGAGTAAATGAAGAAAAGCAGAGGGGGCCCAATATTGAACTGGACCCTTTGGCCCAAACATTCAATACCCACCATGACACCTATAAATAGGAATCTCATCTTCAGGCATAAGGTACTTTTTGAAGTCTAATCTTATTCGCCCTGCATTGCTTTGACCTTTACTGACTTGAGCATCGGAGTGTCTGCAAAACCCCTTCTTGGGACCGTGAATGTTTGGAGACTCGAAACCTCATCAAAACTCAGGAGCTGTCAAGGACGACCGAAGACATTGTTGTTGTTAAAACTATCCGATCTCTTGGAAAACAAATCAAATTTT
>Ga0209700_108543_pt1 | contig 12972 bp, 4 predicted proteins | sample SiratroredBW_FD_187528 | JGI IMG/M metagenome (GOLD analysis project Ga0209700, IMG submission 187528) | Root nodule microbial communities of legume samples collected from California, USA - Siratro red BW (SPAdes) (version 2) | ecosystem: Host-associated > Plants > Roots > Nodule | place: USA... | reverse complement strand
AAAAAAAAAAAAAAAAAAAAAAAAAGATTCTATTGATTAACGATTTGAAAAACCGGTGAATGAATTGAAATAAAAAAAATGAAAGTAACTACTACATTATCAGCTCATTGATGTCACAATCAAACATTAAATATTTAAATAAAAGTATAAAAATATTTTAAGCACTTAATAAAATAACGTTTAAAAAAATAAATTAAAAACAGACAAATTTATAAAGTTTTAAAATTTAATTAAACCTTTTTATCATTACAAGTATATAATAGACGTCGACCCATATTGAATTGACCAATTTTAAACGTTGAACTTTGGTATTATTCATACATAGAGGAAGCATCCTCAAATTAGGTTTTGTTTGAATTTATCTATTAGTAAAAAATAATATAATACCAGAAGTCTAAGACATAGAGTGCTACAGCGAAATTTCCTGTAGTATTATAATTTGTGGACACATGACTCAAATAGCAGAATAATAACGTTAGTCATTTCATGAATCAAGTTATAAACTTAAGATCAGAATTTTGTAAAATTCTTTTATAACATAAAATAGTCTAAGTTTTAAAAATATTATAATTTATAATAAAAAAACATCATTTTTATTTTTAAAGTAACTTTTAATCAATAAATTAAAAAATTAAAAGTAAGGAGGTTTTATAAAATCGTTATATTTAAACAAAAATTGTCACAATATTTTAGAAACAATGTAACATAGTATACAACTCTTAAAAAATAAATTAAGAACTTATGAAATCTTGGAATGAAAATAATCTAATTTTATATACAATTGCCTAATACTAATTACAAGTGCATAGTCATGGCTTAACGAAGAGAAAAATATATAGTCAATTGCGCGTGACAATATAATACTATATTACTATATTATAATAACCTAACTTCCATTGAAACAATTGTATAGGTTGAATGTGGACAGTTTATGAGTTTTCCGGTAAAAGCTAGCACACTTATTGGATAGTCTTTAATTCTTTATCTAGAATACATTAGCCTTCAAATTTTGGTAGTTCATATACTAAAATAGATGTTTTTATATACTTGAATTTTATAATAAATTTTGAATGTGTAGATTATATTATAATTAAAAATTAAGTTTGGGTGGTTTATAACAGTTAAAGGTCTAATTGTATACATGGTAAAAAAAAGGTAAAGAAAGTGAAAACAAAATGTAAGAAATTCTTATTATATGATATAGATATATATAAATAAATTAGTCTTTAAACAATAACATAGTTCATTTTTGAACTCTACAACCATAATTTGACAAAACTAAATAAGTTAGTTGAAATCTATAAGTTATATATAAACTGAGAGTTGAAAAACTGAAAGCCTGAAATTAGATGAAAAATATTAATGGAATGAAAAACATATTTAGTCATGGATATTATGAAATTTTGGACATTTTAAAAAAGTATATTATGAAAAAATAATGAAATAGCTGATGGTTTTGCTTTCTCCGAACTGGGGATCGAAAATATAATAAGATTTGGAATTAAAGAAAGGGAAAGTTTAAATAAATTACCAAAATTAAAAATAAATATTAGATTATAATTTGTGAGCTTACTAAAATACCTTCAAAAATAAGCTAAAAATGTAAACTCTTATGTTAAAAAAGCTACTTTTAATCAAAGTAATTTATAAATTAATCTAACTAATTTATGAACTTTCACATTGTTATCTAGAAGAACATTTTTTTTTTTTACTTGAGTTGATTATTTTAACCATCTTATCTATCAATTTCTCCATTTTTTTTTAAACGGCGAAGTCTCAATTTCTCCATGAAATTTTAGTTATAATGACCATCGCTAAATACTGTTCCAAAGTTCACATTGAGATAATTTTCATTTTTCAATAAGCTGTCAAAATAAAAGTACTAAAGGGAAATGCATCTGTTCCTAAATTGACTGTATTTCTTTAAAAAAAAATAAAAGTCTTCTACATAGTGAAAATGTATAAACCTGTAATAATTGTAATTTATTACAACATATTTTATGTTAATTCTTTCAAGTGAAAGTATCTAAATCTCCAATAATTGTAGTATCTTTTTGTTGGGCTACTTTAGTTAAGCATCATATCCAAGAAGATCTTTTAAAAATATTTATTCAAACTAAACTCACGTCAAAAATATGAAAGTTTTAAAAAAGTACATTTGAATTTTACGATAACAAATATTCTTAATTAGCTAAAAGCATAAAATCAATCTTCAAAATTAATATTAACATAATCTTGTACTAACTTTGTTTTAATTTTTTTCATCGTAAATGTAATATGTTTATTTATTACAAATTTTAGTCTATACACTTATTTGAACTTTTGGTTTTAGTTGCTAATAAAGTTTTTGGCAAATCTTAATCTTTTAATTTTTCTTTTTATAGGATTAGAACATGCTTTATAAATAAAATTACACATGACTGCAGTGAAACTACTGAATCACATGATAGATATTGATAGAGTTAACAAGTAAAAGATTCAAACCCAGCAAAAATATTGATTAAAAACTAAAAGTTTCAAAATAATTATAGACTCAAATATTGATCCCTATAATTTATATATTTAGAAATATTTATCCTGTTTATAAGATAAACTAAATACCAGTTTTTATCATTTACAAACACATCATTAATAATCCAGCACTATCATCAACAAATTTTAATCGTGAAAACTTATCATTTTTCTCGAAATGGAATTAGTCTAATCACGAAGTTGTGTTCATGATGATACCCATGCGTGCTGGTGACGCGTCTTTCACGTTTGGATCAGCCATGATTCTATAGATACAAATTGATTGTAAGAAAGAAATTTATTTGAGTAAGACGCAATTATAATTTCCAACAATTTAGTATTTAGATTTGAGATAATTAATTAAAAATAATTTTCAATTAATTATGTGCATGCTTAGGAAAAAATAGCTTTATATGCATGATGGATCCTAAAAATGGTTTGAAAGATGATGACCCATCGTTTATTGATAAAGGGACTAAAAAGCAATCAAATCAAAGCAATTGATTGTTAGGAATAAGTTTTTTGTAATTTTTTTAGCAACATCCTGTAGGTTTCACTAAATCTTTTTCAAATCCTAAATTTTAACTTATCCAAGAGTTATAAAGCTAATTAAGTTTAATTTTTTTCCAAAAATTTAAAGTCCATTCCTATATCGTATTTTTGTATTTACATACACATATAAATTCAAAAATATCATAATATATATATATATATATATATATATATATATTTTATAAACATATTTATTTGAAAAAAATACATGTTTATATTTTAAAATATTTATACATAAATTAACTCTTGTTTATTATTTCATGAATCTATAAAATGTTAGCACCAACTTCTTCACGTATTTGGTTGTAGAATAACCATGTCTTTACTCATAAGTTTGTTGTTTAATTTGTTTTTCATTTTTATGTTTTTCTACACCAAACTAAATATAGGAAAATAAACTAATTAAACTCTTGATGCAATTGCGAAACTCATATATATGAAACGAAAATAAAAATAAAAAAACACTTTTTAACCTAAATATTAAAGTTTTCATATATTTTTTAATTCAACTAGAATGGACCATGATTAATAAGAAATGAATAAAAACTTACTGTCTCTGGATATCTATATTTTGCTTTAATTATAATAACAATATTTTGAGTGTTAAAAAAAAAAGTAGGTATACCATTCTATTATTCGCTCTCTTTTATTATTATTTTTTTCATTGGTATACTCTTCTGTAACAACACAAAGTATTATAATGTACAGATGATACAATCAGTTTTATTTTTACCTAAAATGATTAATTAATATTTGTTTTGAAAACTTTAAAAATAAACTTTTTTGAATTGGATCTAACAATTTGTAATGTACTGATGTTTGAAATCTAGGTTAGAAGCACAAGATCTTGAAACAAGTAAATCATGGGGAGATATGTTCAAAGATAGTGAAGAAAGTGGAAGGTGTGAGGAAGCTCAAGTTGAATTATATTGATCTTGAAGGAAGTAGAGAGATGAAAGAGATAGATGTATTATAACAAAATAACAAGAATGCTAATGACAATGAAATTTACTATGACTACTTAAATGGAATTAGTTCTTTTCATCAACTATAATACAATTATGTTTATTGACTTTAATATTATATATCTGTTGGAGGATTAGAGTTGTTGTGAATGCAAAAGAGCATTTTACATTTCTGCAGCAATAAAGAAATTTTGGCTTTTGAATTGTGTTTTAAGATGGAAGGAAGTGGACATTCTATGGAGGTATAAGAGTTGGAACATAATAATTGATAGTGTATATTTTGATTAACCATTATTAATCATTTGGATTTAATTAGAGATTTTTAATCATGGTTTTAAATAAACAAATTTAAGATATTTAAATATAAAATATTTTTTTTTTCTTTCCTGTTGGTTGATAAGTTTGATTGTTTGACATAACTATTGAAATCAATTTGCATATATATAAAAAAATAAGGTAAAATAAATATTTTTTTTATAATTTTTAATTATAAATTTGAATATATTATAAAATAAATTTCAGTATAAATATAATAATTAAAAATCTTAAAAAATAATATTTTAATATTTGTTACAAGCAAATAAAGAAATCTAATATAAAAAAGTAAATCATGAGCTGAAATATAGATTTATATATTATATTAATAAAATACTGAATTAAAATATTTAATTATATTTAAAATATAAAAAGTTATATAACAATAAAATATTAAAATAAAAATTAATGCAGGTGACTAACCTATATTTTAACTCAACTTAGGAGTTATATGAAATTTATATACGTCATCTCTGGTATGTTTAAATATTAATTCATATCACATTATTATTTTTTTACCATTGATTGGTTTTTATGAACCACCCACTTTGACATCCTAAATTATATTATTATAAAAAAGATATATATTTTATTGTCATTCATTTGTCATTTTAATTAAATATTTTTTAACAAATAAAAACATTTTTTTATTAATAAAATATGTAATTACACAATATTAATTTTTTTACTCAAAAATGATTTTATAAATATTTTAAAATTATTCTTACAAAATTACATATTTTTTAAATTTTATATCATTTTATTTTCATAAAATAAATATACTATAGCCAAACACAAGAATACATAAATTTTTAATATTGTAAAATATTAGTAAAAACAGGGGCTGTGTGTCCACTTTTATACAATAATAAAAAGAAATAAAAAATTTAATAACATAAAAATATTAAAATAAAATATAATAAATAAAATTTATATTAAAACCTTAAAAAAGGTAAGTATATAAAAGGTAAAAAAATAAATTTTGAATATTAATTTTATAACATAATAATCAATTTTTCATAAAAGTAACTATTTAGATAATTTATCATATATATATATATATAATTAAATTATTCAATTAATTAATAAGATTTGTTATGGATACAATAAAAAGATATGTGAAAAGAAATACAAACTGGGTGATGTGTTTATGCAAAGCATTAATTGACAATGGTATGAACAGTTCATGAAGGAATGGATGAGTTAAACGTGAAGAGATGAAACCAAAAACGTGGGCGCATTTAAGGTAATAAAAAACACAGTACTCAATAAAACAACCTAAACGGAACCAAACATAAGCGTCCCCTCGCCGTTTAGCTTACCGACGCAAACAACACGTGTTGAAAAAGAATAATGCAAACTATACTAATAAATATAATAATAAAAAATAAATAATTATGGACAACAATAAAATAAATTTATGAAGGAGACTTTGGGAGAACCAAAACAAATGGAACAACGTGACATGGTAGGAGACAGCGGCAAGAAAAGAAACGAACCGCTTTTGAAAAACCCCACATATTCCTCGTGCTTCAATTTTCCACCTCCTTATTCAAAAATAAAATAATAATAATAATAATTATTATTTTATTAGACCAATTAAAATTGGTTATCATTGGTTATATATAAAGATGAAGGTGGGAGACAAAGATTATCATTACATCTTAGGACTCTCTTACCGTCAAACCACGCGTTCTCTTCCTCTCTCTCTCACCGAATAGAATACTTGTGTTTCTCTTTGTGGGTAGATTCAATTCATCATGTCCAGCTCGTCGGAGTACTCTCAATTTTCCGGCCAGAAACCGGCCAAGTCGCCGGAGAAGTCGAGCTTCTCTCAAACTTGCAGTCTGTTGAGTCAATACATCAAGGAGAAGGGTAGCTTTGGAGATCTCACCCTTGGTATGACATGCAACACCGAACCATGTGGTACGCCTCCTTAAACTCTACAATTTCTTTTTGGGTTTTCTCTTAAAATTTCTGTGAAAGTTTTGGGTTTTGCTTAGTTCTGTAGAAAATGTAAGGAAGGAGAAAATTTGGAATTTTGACGGGTACTTAATTAGTTATTCCTGTCATCTTGGTTTGTTTTGAAATATATTTTAGGAAGGAGAAGCAGCTTATGGGTCTTTGAAAGTTTTTTTTTTTTTTTATCTATATAAAATTAAAATAAAAAGAACTTTTTTTTAGGCTTGAATTTCTCTCTCAATTCTTAGGTTTCTGCCTTTGTGCTAATTTGTTGCCCTGAATGACTTTTAAATTCCTAGATCTAACTCATGACTCAAATTTTGCCCCTCTTATTAAAATGAGAAAAGTGTTGGATTTTAATGTTTGGTCTCTTTTGGTTTCAAAACAAAGTTAATCTGTCAGATATTTTGCATGTTTTGGAGATTTCCCTTTTTTTTCTGATGTGAAATTTTTTACAGGGTCATCTGAGACGTCTTGTCAATCTGCTACAACTATGAACTTGTTTCCTACCAAGGAAAACAACGTGACACCAAAGAACCTGACAGCCATGGATTTGCTCTCTCTACAAGCTTCCTATCGTCCTTCAGAGGAGATTCCAACTTTGGTTGATTCCAGGTTGGTTGCTTTGCTTCTTTAATTTGTTGTTAAGTCAATTAACAGTAACCCTTTTTTCTAACTTGCTGTGGAAGACAATTAATGACCAATGACTGCATACCAATTCATAACTGCTACTACCCTTTAGATATGCTATTTAAATTTCCATTTTTTTTTATGGCTGTTTAGTCATTAGAAAAATTGCCTAAAGTATGTGACTAATTTTCTATTAATTCATGGTATGCAGTGCAATCAAGTCTGTGAGCAAGGTTAATAAAACTGCACAGATGACAATCTTTTATGGTGGACAAGTTGTTGTGTTTGATGATTTTCCTGCTGAAAAAGCCAATGAGATCATGTTCTATGCCAGTGGAAAACCACAAAGCCAGAACAATTCTGTTTTCACATACACACAGAGCCAGCCTTCATTTCCTCCTAATTTGGTCAGAACTTCTGCTGATTCAAGTGCTCCAATTATTCCCGCTGTGTATATCACCAACTCCATCCATGAACACTCTCAAGCATCATCCAGGCCTGTTGTTTGTGGTAATTTCTCAAGAGCATTAATACTTTTGAGATTAATGGTTTTATTTAATTTTGGTAATATGGATTTTTTTTTTCTGACCAGGAATTTCCTTTTTGTGCAGATCCACCAATTGCTAGAAAAGCTTCACTCCACCGGTTTCTTTTGAAGAGAAAGGATAGGTGTGCACTTTCACCCAAACAAAGAAAACTTTAAACATTTTGTGCATGTTTGGTTTAGGAATATTTTAGGGAAACAATAATCTTTCCATTTTTTTCAAAAACTATAGAAATAGAAAAGATTCAATTTTTTAAATAAGTTGAACCAAACACACAATATTGCATGGTGAGTATGGTTGTGTATGTGTATACACCTCTCAACTTCTGCAGTTGTGTGCAAACTTAAAATCAAATAAATTTATTCACAAGCTAACGTAGATGTGGTTTTTCTTTTTCATTTGTCTTGATAAAATAGATATTAATAGTGGAAATAGCTTTCTTTTTTCAGAAGTGCAATTAATGTTATAACCTTTTTCTAGTTGTTTTTGCTCAGTCAATAATGTTTCCTTCTGTTGTTTTACAGAATTGCTTCCAAAGCCCCATATCAAGTAACAAACGGGCCTTCAGCTGAGTCCATGCCATGGCTTGGGTTGAGTGCTACATCACCTAAAATCTGAGAGCAGCTACAGTCATATATAATATTAAGCATATTTTTGTTGTGAAAATGCTAAGTGGTCAGAAGTTTTTTTGCCAGAAACCTTCTTTTAGTTTCTGGTTATATTTTTTTCCTGACTAGGTAGCATAATTACTTTTTTTTTGGTAATGTTTTACGATGTTTTATGGGCTTCTTGTTACCCCTTTATTTGTCATAGTAATTTCAGCTCTGCTGAGCTGTGTCATAGATCCTAACTATTTGTTAGTTTGCTGCTCTAATTATAGTGATTCAATATATTCATTGTTATATTAAGATTAATCTTTTTCTAAATTTTCTCTCCAGCAATATTAAATCAATTTATGGCCAATCGACTTTGATGTGGTTAATTAACTTTTCGAATTTAGGGGTAATTTGTCTTTTTAATTGAGTTTGCGTGTTTTTCACGTTTGTTTTGAAGTTTAGATTTATGTTTTAAATAAAAAAATGGAAATGATTCTAAACGGTTTTATTTAGATTTGGATGTGGGTTATAAGGAGATATATCGTATCAGATTATATCATGAAAGAGAAGAAAATCATTAGTTATTTTATTATTGTTTTATCCTTATATGGTGTTCTTAATTAGAGAGCATAATATGAAAATATAACCCGAAGCGTAGCTATTAGGATTATTAGTATTAAGAAGATAAAGATGATTATATCATAACAAAAATAATCAAGTGATATTCAGTCATTAAGATCTATGGGTATGAAAGGGTACATATTAGGATATGTGATGAATTACGTTCAAATTGTAAGATTCTCCGACATAAGAGTGGATATCAAAGGTTATACTTTCTAGAGCCAAACAATCAAAATTTAATACTTTATTCTTAACATACAACCTTATTCTTAACCCTAACATTTCATACAACCTTATTCTTAATCCTAACATTTCATACAAATCATACAAAGTCCTTCTTGATATGTCTTAAATGATTGTTTCTATCTCTCATTTAACAATTAAATTTTTCATTAATCTGGAGACATAACCACTCTACATATTAATTAAGCGATAGTCCGAAAATGCTATGCCGCTAGTTTGAGGATTATAAGACCCTGTCTAGTCCATTGCTATCAATACAATCCATTGTTATCAATATAGAATACAAAATAAGATGGTAGCTATGACTGGTCTAATCTCTTACGTTAAAGAGGATATTAGGGTGAAATCAAATAGAGACACTAATTCCTAACAGTTAAGCAATCTTAAATAGAATACAAGGATGAATAAAGAAAATAAGATGATATCGGAACTCTTAAAAAAATTCTCATGTTTATTTGCATGGATAGTAGTGGGCATGCTAGGTATAGACCTTAAGGTCATTACAAGCTTTCAGTTACAAAAAGCTCAACCTGTGTAAAAAAAAAAAAAAAAAAAAGCAAGTTAGGAGAGGAAAGAAGGAAGGCCACGAGGGAAAAGGTAAACAAGCTTCTTAATGTCAGATTAAGAGGTGCACTATACAAACTATTCACCACTTGATTGGTAAACATGGTGTTGGTTAGAAAAGAAAATGAGAAGTGAATGACATAAACAAGACATGTCCCAAATGAAGACACCTATCTTGGATGATGCTTGAGATCTGACCTCTACCATGTCATTTGAGTGCTTTTATATCCATGATTCTTCAAAACTTCCCACCCTCAAGGCTTTTCCGAAGACATCCAAGAACATTTTTTTTTTAGTATTTACACAATAACTTTACTAAAATAATCTAAATATTTTTTTAGAAACTTTATTATAGATGACATTAATTCCGTCTTAAAGTAGATCAAATCAAAATTAAATCATAAGCTCTGATTGCTATATTTTTAATAGAAAGAGTTGTATCTTAATTGACTCTTATAACTTTGACTTAACAATAAGCATTCGATCTAAGAATTAATATGAGATCTAAGATCAAAAGTTTGATCTTTAGTAAAATAATTGTTTTAAATAAGATTGTTCAAGGTTACACAATTTACGTGTACTTCTATTCAACCCTGCACAAATCTAACATCTAAGTTTGAAATATTTTTATACGAGGACAAAGATCTCGTACCCCATAAGGACATTGGGTGCAACATAATGTTGCGGTACAAATTCATGTGGAATTTCCACTAAGAATGGTTGGAAATCATCTGCTTCTCCACTTCATGACTTTGCCCTGTCATTTGGAATCCTAACTCCTGCTCCTTTAACGAGTCCTCTACCAGTTAGCGAGACTATTCTCCCTCTCTATGTTACTGTGCTTCAATGGCCTCTTGTGCTTCATGTTCCCCTCATTCATACATAAAGTGTCACAGGAAATTGTTTTACCTATCCCTGGGGAGGATTTGCATGATTATGGAGGGATATTATATAGTTATGGTAAAAGTTCGTCTCCCTTGGTTGGCCTAGCCTTTACTTTTCTTTATATGTTCCACACAAAATCTATAACCTCTTAGCTTTTGAGTGATGAGATAAGACTGTTTAAAGGATCGAAATTTTACGCATTAAGACATCGCTCGCCAAATTACTAAAAGAAATTAGAACCTTATTGATAAATCTACTAATTGCTCATGAAAGTTTTTAAAAGATAAAAATGATAGTGAGCTAAATCAAAAAGAACTTTCTTAACATTACGCGTATTTTATTAAAATAATATTTTAAGAAAAGAATTTAGTAAATAAAATTATTGAAAGGAAATATTTCTAATAAGAGTGGTTGTGAATGCATATATGTCCAAAACCTTGCAAATAAAATTCAGAAGTTTACTTCTTCATTGTGTACGTTTTTCTGACCTTGTGTTGAAAGAAACAAAACTCAATTGGACGTGTCTGTAGATGGGGTACTTTCATTTTGTTATTGATAATTGATTTGAAATTTTCATTGTCCTATTTACAAAGAGGCTATTAATATCAAAACCTTTTTTCTTATCTTTTAGTTCAGTTTGTTTTCCTTGGGTTGATAAAAGTATTTTCTTGGCTTCCTACAAAATTAATGCTCAAGCACCATATGAAATAATAGATAGCCTGCTAACGAGCGAACTCAAGACAAATTCTTCCTCCACCTTCATATCACATATAAAAATACTATTTTATCTTCTAATATAAAATTACAAAATCATGTCTGTCTTCCACCTCCTTCACGTTCTTGTCCGATTCAATTCTTCACTTTAGGATTTAGTTTGCTTTTGCCCAAATCTTCAATTAAAGCTTCAAATAAATCATAGGTAAATAATTATTAATATTTTATTAGCAATTTATGAGTAATATTATTGACTAAAATAGTTAATTTGTTGATTGAGTGACTGTCGACTACGAACGACAACGTTAACAATTCGGGAGTTTATAAACCGAATGGATTTCATCCAGTTGTCATCTTGTTTTGCAAATGACAACCGGATGACACCCCATCCGATTTACATTTTGAAAACAAATGTAAATCAAATGGATTGTCATCTTATTGTCATTTTGTTTTGCAAATATAATCTAATAACCAAGAATCATTTTTCTAGGGGTACTTTGAGAATTAAATTTTTATATAAAGGTACAGAAAGAAAATATGGAGGTAAAGGAAGAATTTGTCCCAGCTTAGTTTATACATGTCTTGGGCTGGGTGCTACTTCGCCTCAAATATGAGCCCAACTACAATTATATGCATATTTTATTGTAAAAATGCTTGTCGGTCAGAAGTTTTTTTCCAGAACTCTTCACTATTCATTTGTTTCTAAATTACTAAATACACTGACATAGTTACTAAGAACACCCCTTCCACGTTTTTATCATTTTCCACCAAAGCACTCTTTCTACATAATAAAACATTAATAAGGGTATGTTTGGTGAAAAGTAAGAAGAAAAGAAACAATTTTTTTTTTTTACAAGTTTGAGAAGAGAGAACGTGTGGCAACCATGATACTTAGATAAAAGACTTGAAGAAGATAAGAACAATTTTAGAATAAATCTAAGAAAAAGGGGAATGCAGAAAGTAAAGAAGTGGAGTGTATTCAGTAAGTATTTGTTTTAGGATTTGTGGCCTTTGAGAAGTTGTTACTTTCTATATCCAATCTCATTCACTAAGTTCGATTCGAAATGTAGTTTAAGGTTATTGCTATTTTCTTAAATAATTTTTACTGAAACAATCTTACAGTTTTTATAAATACATTTTAATAAAAAAATTGATTTGAGGACATATTGAGAAGGAAATAGGTATTTAATTAAAAAGTGAGAACAATAGATTTTTTTTTTAACTTTTTATATGATTAAAATTACAATTTTTTGTAATGGAAGTTGTATAGCAAAAACAAACTTTATATATTTTAACTGCATTACATTTTATTACTATCTTAATATTTTTCTTAAAGCATATTTTTCGTAAAACAAAAAGTATATATCTTTGGTTGCGCAAACCTTTGCTTTGTAAAAGGACATTTTAAGAAGAATATAATGGAATTTGTAAAATTTAGTACAATTAATTGATCCTGAATTCAATATTTTGTATTATCTAGAACAAAAGGTACTATTATCTCTTGATTTAAATGTAACAAAAAATAACTGTTTTCACATTGATTAAAGGTAATAGTTAAATATATTTATTATTCTTGAAATTAATGCTAAAGTTAAATATAAATCTATTTTTAAAAAATGTAGCATTAAATATGGTTTAGAGAATTGAAATATATTTATATTTAAGTCCATTTAAACATTCTTTTTTCTTATATTTAATGTTAAAGTAACTACTGATTAGACATTCCTATCTTATGTGAAAAGTTGTGCTTTTTAGAGTTTTATCCTGTTTATTATTGAGAATCGGAATAGGTTTAATATATATATATATATATATATATATATATATATATATATATATATATATATATATATATATATATATATATAT
>Ga0209700_108542_pt1 | contig 12974 bp, 4 predicted proteins | sample SiratroredBW_FD_187528 | JGI IMG/M metagenome (GOLD analysis project Ga0209700, IMG submission 187528) | Root nodule microbial communities of legume samples collected from California, USA - Siratro red BW (SPAdes) (version 2) | ecosystem: Host-associated > Plants > Roots > Nodule | place: USA... | reverse complement strand
ACTGAAAAACTTGTTTTTGTTGCCATGTTTAATATTGAAAAAAATTGTTCGAAAAGACTTCCAAGTATATCATGTTATATATATAAAAAGTTATTTTGATACGTGCGCTCATATATATATATATATATATATATATATATATATATATATATATATATATATATATATATATATATATATATATATATATATATATTATTGAATAAAGCTTATATATTTATGCTGTAAGTAAAGTTTTTATATTTTAACTTGGCACATTTTTAAGGTGAAACTCCAAATTTAACTGAAGAATAACACCCAACTATACACCCACTACAATAATTAAATTTGGAAAATAACACCAGCTGATCATCAACTGTACACCAATTTGAAATTTATATTCACTGATAACTAAGTTTAGATTGATCTAATAACTAGTTAAAAATCTATTCAAGGAGAATGGAATATAATTAAAGATTAAAAATTTTCAATTTTAAAATAGTTTTTAAATCGATCTTTTACAGTGAATAAATATTTTTTCTAAATAAGTTTCTATTTAATAAATTTTTTGGTAGAACCTATAATCTAGTATATAAGTTTTGTCCTTAATTATATCAAGCTATAAATAAATAATGAAAAAAAATCATTTCCCCTCATTTAAAGATGAAAATTCAATAATTAATAATAAAATTATAAAAAGTTCTAAGTTTAGTTATACTATTTACAATAATTAAAAAAAACATTTTACTCTTAAACCTATTACTATCATTCAAAGATTCTCACATGGCTATGTTCAGCCGTCAGCATGACATCAGCAAATTCAAAATGCTTATATATTTTTATCACTATTTTTGCCATATATTGCCAAAACTCACTCCAATTATCTTTTAATAGCAAAATTTAAAAAAAACGAATATATTATTATTATTAAGATCTCAAATTAAGTGAAAAACCTATCAAAAACATATATTACAGAATGCTAAAGAAAATTCACAAATCTTTTAATTTGACCTTTGATGATATATATATATATATATATATATATATATATATATATATATATATATATATATATATATTATTTAGAATTGGATCTGGGGTTTCTCTCTTTCTAGAAGGACCAACTGTCACAAACTCAATTCTTTTAGCTGTTAATGTAATGATAAGTTTGTCACATATATCATGATTTGAAGAATTTGCCAAGTGGTAATTTTAAATCCATCTAAGGGAGCAGATTCGGTATCAGTCCTCATGCCAAAATTATTCCTATCCACGTGCTTCAAACCACTTAGGAACTCAGCTTTAACTTTCCACAAAGTCGCTCATAGATTCTACCCTTATTAAATATTCTCAAAAATCAGAATCAAGAACAAGAACAAGGGGAAGTGATGTGAAGATACTGTTCAAGGAATCTTTGGTCTATTTAGTTTTATGGTTTATGTAAGTTGTCTATGAAATATGTTTGTCTAATTTTGCATGATCAATGGGTATCAGCATATATCAGATACGGTTTATATAAATAATCTCTGCTATTTGTGTCGCATGACAAGTGGTTTTAGTGACTTTGGTCTTCGATATGAGGCATAAAACATATTCCATATTAGCTTTAATCTATGAAATATTTATTTTTCTAATTTAATCACTATTTATTCTTGTGGTACAATTACATATTTGGTGTTTTCCAATTAATATTAATGCAGATTTGCATGCAGTTGACACATGCATTGCCTGTTGAATGGCTGGTTTTAAATAAAACTGCATCAGATTCTAACACATTCTTTAATTTTTTTCCTAGTGGATTAGCCTGGTATATGCCAATGCCAATGCCATGCAGTTAGAGTTCCTATATGGCCAAATCTACCATGCATGCATTCTATAAAAATGAGAGAGATATAATAGAATACCTTCAGTGGAAAATGATACAAAACATTGAATATATCTATATACATATATATGTATATGCATGCATGGATGGATGAAATATATAGTTTACAAGTCTAAGAAAAAGTGAGTGCTATATATATATATATATATATATATATATATATATATATATATATATATATATATATATATATTTCCCAAATATTATATTTAGTCTATGTTTGACAGGTATGCAAAGGTCTTATAATGGGGAGTTCTAGGTAAACGAACCAGAAAAGAAGATGAATTTTTGGTTCTTCAATTTAAATTGTTTTCACTCTTAATATATACATCAGACTAGAAGTGAAAGGAAAAAAAAACGTATTTTGTGTTCTGAGGAGAATTTTATATTACTATAAGCTTAATTTCAAAATATTTTTTAAAGACCCTCCTTTTATATATAAAAATTATAACTAATTCACAAAGTTAGTAGCATTAAATTTTTAAATCTTTATAAAAGAAAACAAGAGATAATTCATATAATATATTATTTATATGAACTAAAATAATTGAAGGTATTCTTTTTTTTTAATAGAAAAGGCAATCAGAAAATACAAAATGGAAAAAAAAGGCTCACAATTAGAAATGAAACCAAAAATAAATTTAATTATTTCACTTTAAACTTATTTAACCAATATTGATTTCGAAAAATCAAATTTATCTTAGAATTAAAGTTTGGAAATTGCATAGTGTTGAGCCAAATTTACCTATCAAAATTAAAGAGTTAAATATATTTTTCATCTTTCAATTTTTATGAGAATTGTGTTTCGTTTTTCTTTGAAATGCACACTTAATCTTATGTTTTATGTAAAGCTTCATTTGTAACATAATAAAAATGTTTTACATAACTTCATAAAATGCAAAGATAAACACAATTTTATTTTTCATAAAGGTTCGTGAATGAAAAAAGTATTTAACAAATTACTCTTGAGTGCAGATATTAAATGATACAAAGTTGTGTAATAAGTTAAGCTATAAACTCAAGTTGAGACCTTAGATATATCTATGCTAAATATCAACACTGAAAACATACGTTTAACATGAACATGAAGTGCATGTGATTATTCTAACACCTCCCTATCCCTTCACTAGCAGCTAACAATCAATCATTCTCTGCCACAGCATTTTGACAATACATCATTTAAATCTAAATACATGATTCTTCACGAGCATGATCATAATGAACAAGTGAAAGTTGTAGACGGATAAGAATTATAACCATACAGAAAATTGGCACAAGAATCTGCTTCATTAACTAAGGTACAAGTCAAGGGTAAGGTAAGTGGTCCTATATATGTATATAATATGCTGCATTTAACCAAATGTAAGTATAGAAGCAAGTACATTTCTTGCTTTCACTTTTAATTAGGTCCCGCTTTTATGATTCTAGAGGATGGGACTTCATTGAATTTTTGTGCCAAAGAAAGAATGAAAAATTTTGGGTCCACCTTCCTCCTATTTCAATTTTTCTGACTTGTGGAGGCTGAATAAGTTCCAAACTTATGGATGCAGACAAAACAGAACGTATTCTTATTCTATTCGTTACCTCCAAACAGTCCCATGCAAGCATCTGAACTGTTTTTTTTTATACACCTTTTCTTGTATTTCAAGGTGCTCTAGTCAATGGAATTAATCCTTCTTATTGTATAAGTTCTTCATGCATGTAGAACTAGTTAACAAGTTCCTTGGCTTTTATACACATGCATGCGTACTTTAACATGCATATCATTCAACAAAATCATCCATCATGTGAAAATATTGTTGCACGTTGAGGACTGCAATAATGATCACAAGAGCATGATTTAGGCCTTTAACATGCAGGAATCTTCCACTAGGGCAAAATATATATAATGGATGAGCTTTGGCAGTTCCAAGTAGAGAGGAATATAAGATTCCCCAGAACCAAGTCAGGAAAAATAAAACAAAAATGAAATCCTATTTCAAATTTGGGAATATGATTCCCACTTTTGCCAGGCAAGCGAATATGAATGCACATTTGGTTAAAATTTGAAGGATCAATTCCAGAATCTAATGCAGTTAGGAACTAGATATTTGCATATTAATTTTTTTGAGTATAAATTTCCAAACATTTTAATTTTTATACAGATATTGGACAAATTTAGTAGAGGCAAATATATATGTGTATGCTGTAAGCATATATCTAATAAAACTGAGGTAAAAAAAATACAATCAGACCTTTTGTTTAGTATTTTCATTAGTTTTAATTTCACTTATCCATTCTAATTATACAATTAAAATTCATTTATAAAGTGTGTGTGTGTGTGCACTAATTAAGAGGGACTTAAATGGGTACAACAACAAAAGTAAAATAAGGAACAATGTTTTGCACTGGCTTAGAATAGAAAGTGGAACTAAGGGGGTCCACAAGCATAACACAAGTGACGAGAAAAGTGGGAATAGGAAGGAGTCTATTTGTCAGGTAACCATGCATAAAGGATTGAGTTCTGTTTTCCATTGGTTCTACCAAAGATTCCATGTGTTACTAGTTCACCTCCAGCTCTCATATAACTACCTGTCCAAGGAGGCTTTGCACTGAAGAGATATGTGCAGTGAAGAAACAAGCTAGAAAAGCTCCACAAGTTGAGAGAGAGATAGATAGAGAGAGAGGTTCACTTATATATTACCATCAATTCTTATAATAATACTACTTGCAAGTAGAGCATTATCGAGTTTCACCTTTCAGAGGTAGCAAAGTGATCCAGAATATATAGAAGCCTGATAGGTAAAGGCACACTCAGCTGATTATATACGTTGTTTGTTTCTAAGGTGATTATAAACCCTAAACTCATGGTGCTTATAAAGTGGCTTTGACAGGTTGAATGTACACTCATCTCCAACATCAAGGAAAGAACATTCATTCTTCTTCCAGAATGCCAATCCCTTCTGAGAGACACATGTTCCTTCACACAGGAAATGGATCTGGTGATTCTGGACTTGTTCTCTCAACTGATGCTAAGCCTAGATTGAAATGGACTCCTGATCTTCATGCCAGGTTCATAGAAGCTGTGCAGCAGTTAGGGGGAGCTGACAGTGAGTATTTAATAATATATATATAAGTATTCATTTGTTGATCATCAAATCTTGAAGAGGATGTAACTTTTTTAGTTGAATAATTCCAAGTGCAAATTTTATTCTGCAGAGGCAACTCCCAAAACGGTAATGAAACTCATGGGGATTTCAGGGCTTACTTTGTATCATCTGAAGAGCCATCTTCAGGTAAAAATCATTAGTTTTCTGCATTATTCCGGTACATGAATTATTTCACCAGTCCTTCCATGCCAAATGAAGTTCAGTGTCATTATCCTCTCAAGTTTTTGAGTGTTACTCTCAACTAAAGAAGTCTTGTTTTTGTTCCTCGAAATATATAACAATTGGGATTTACCAAAAAGAAAAGGATTTGACTCCTCTAAACATGGTAAAGGATGGTGCATCCACCCCTTGATTTTAAATTAAGTTTACTTCCAACATAGTAAAGACAACCTACCAATAATATATGAATTTTTGTCTCAATAATATTGGAAAATACTTCAATCTAAAGACTCTCATGCTATATGAATCTCGAAGTACTCGACATCATGCAAAAGAAAGTTACATGCAAAACATGATCTTATTTTTCTCTTTCACCATAATCTATAACCTTCCCAAAATTACTTCAGTGCAATCATTAAACAAATAGTCTCGAGGTTTGCATGCTTCGTACATAACATACTTCTGCTAAATTATATTCCATATAACTGATAAATTGTCGTTTCATATCCATCGTATAGAGCTCCTAAATTTTTAGGCAAAGATATTTTGATGCATAACTTTCTGACCTTGACTTCTATGGTGCAATTACTGATCTTTTCCTTTTCCCCACCAGAAGTACAGATTGAGCAAGAGTCTTCATGGACAAAGTAATAACACGACACACAAAATCTGTAAGACAAGATCTTCTCTATTATGTCAATCTATAATGAATCTCAAAGCTTGTTTCTAAACAACAAACTGGTTTCTCAGCCATAAACCCAGGTGTAGCAACAGACGAAAGACTCAGAGAAAACAATGGAACGCATGTGAACAATTTAAACCTTGCCCCTCAGTCTAATAACAAGTAAGAAACTCTCACTTTTCAGTTTTCACACATGATTTCTTGTAGTATGAACTTTCTAATTTCTATCACTAGAGGTTTTAAACTAACACTCAGTGTCCTTGTGGCAGAGATTTACACTTAAGTGAGGCACTGCAGATGCAAATAGAGGTTCAAAGAAGACTAAATGAGCAACTTGAGGTGTGTTAAACCATCTTCCCGTTACCATACATGTATTTTCAATAAACTTGATAAATTATTAAAAGGTGTAAGACCATTATAGTTTCAATTAGTTCATAATATCTAATTAAGTGTTCTTAACTATTACTTACAAGCAAAATAAATAAATTATATGTTACATAGATTGATCAGAATATGAACATGTGATATAGTCTAAAGCAATATGATATAAAATTTCCCCCATCATAAAGCTTTCATCTTGAACCTTGAATGTCTTCATAAATTCTAACAAACCCATCTGACCCCATCTAGGTGCAAAGACTTCTGCAGCTCCGGATAGAGGCTCAGGGAAAATACCTTCAAGCTGTGCTGGAGAAGGCTCAGGAAACACTTGGTAGACAAAATCTGGGAGTAGTAGGACTTGAAGCTGCCAAACTTCAACTTTCAGATCTAGTGTCCAAAGTGTCCTCTCAGTGTCTGAATTCAGCATTTTTAGAACTGAAGGAGTTAGAAGGATTTAGCCCTCACCAAACACAAACCAACCAGCCAAATGACTGTTCTATGGACAGTTGCCTCACATCTTGTGAGGTGTCACAAAAAGAGCAAGAGATACAAAATGGGGGGATGAGCTTAAGACCCTTCAATGTCCACACATTCATGGAACGAAAGGAGGTCATAGAGGGTCCCAATCTTAACAACCTTCCAAACACTGACCTCAAATGGTGTGATCCAGTGAAGAACACCTTCCTTACCCCATTGAGCAGAAGAAGTCCAAGCAACTTGTCTATGAGCATTGGACTTGAAGCAGAACCTGAGAATGGAAGCACCATTAGGAAAGAATCAGTGAAACCAGTGGCAGAGAAAGTTTCTCAAGATTATGGACTGCCTTCATACTTCGCTGCACCAAAACTGGACCTAACCACTGAAGATAAGAGCACTAGAACGAGTTGTAAAGAACTGGACTTGAATGGATTCAGTTGGAACTAAGAGAATGGAAAATGGAAGTGCTGAAAGCAAGGATACTCCCAATTTCTGGCAGGAACAATGTAACTGATCCTGTAAACAATTTAGTCTATCAGCGCTGTTTCTTTCAGTTTGAAGGGGTCACCAGCCAGATAGTAGAATGCAAAGTTGCATCTAACAAAAATCAGCCATAAATTTGTAAGCAGAAACTATAATGGACATATAAAGTATGGTTTTATTCTATATAAGCTTATTATTCAAAGTTTAAGATATTCAAGGCACATATATATTTGACCTATGTGGTATTGCATTGTAGTAAGAAAAAAAAAAAAAAAAAAAATATATATATATATATATATATATATATATATATTAGTTTATTATCCCATTTAATTTTGGAGTGAAAAAAATAAATAAGCACACAAAGTAGTGAATGTGATAAATAATATAATGAAAAGATGTATTTAACGGGTGAAAATAGTAAGTATAAGATTATTCTTAAATAATAAATTATTATCCATTTACTCATGTTTCTACTTTGGTTGATCCACATATATTCCTTCTTTAAAAATCACATGTCCTAACAATCTTAATTTCTCTTACCAAAATTTACACGTATACAATATAGTATACAATTATCTGTCTTTCAAAATATGAAAAAAAGACTAAAAATATTTCTCATGAGACTTAAAGTAAACAAATATATCATCTATGAATATAATTACAAAGTGATCTAATAATGGATGAAAAATCATGTTTATATAACTCATAAACACTACATAAACATTGGTCACAACATTACTTGATATTTATACATTGTCCTAAAAGAAGTTTTTTTTACGTCATCAGCTTTTACTTTAATCTGGTGACCTTGGGTCTATTTTGAAAAATATAGATAAGTCTATCAGATCATTTATCATATAAAGAAGATATTTATTTTTTATAGTGAATTTATTTAACTAATGATAGCATACACACAACCTAAAACTTTCATTTTTTTCTTATCTAACAATAGAGAGCTCCTCAAGACAACATACTAGGAGGAACAAATTGTTTTTCATGTATTCTAACTGTTTCTTTAGTTCTACTAGTTCAAATGATACATCCTATATAATGCTTTTGAAATTGATTCAGATTATGATGTCAAGTCTATTGAAAATTTAATTTTTTTAATTGGTGACAACTAAGGAATATCATTGAGAAAAATTTCAAGAAAATTTTAAACAACTACTATATTTTTTAAATTGAATTCCTCTTTTACTAATAAATATCCTTGAACTTCATCTTTTAATATTCACTTTTTGAGCTGGTAGATGAAATCAAAAGATTCTCAAAATTTGAAAATATTATAGAGTTTTCTATCACTACAAGAAATTTTATTGTTACTTGTGGATAAATGTGTTAGATTTATAGATAAAATAAGCGTTACATACAAATATTTTTCATATATAATGGTGAATTGGTTTCAAGTCAATAATCCATATATATAATTCGTACAAATTCTAGCGTGTTAGGTTGGGAATTTTTTTGAAGGATTTATCTGTATCTAATGGAAATAAAATCTATAGGTAAATAAAGACATTTTCCTTATCGATTTACATACAGATTATAAAATAATAATTGTTAAAAAATTAGGAGAAACAAACTTTCACAATTCTAAAAAGGTTATAGTCCAAAAAAATATGAATTATGCATTAAGGAAATAAAGAAAATATTTCGAGTTGAATATTATCCAATCATGAAGTAAAACATAATCCAACCCACTATTTCATTCGAATACAACATTTAAATCATCAATATAGTAACTAGTTAGGATAAAAGAGCTTATCAAATCCTACTCATATAAATTTCCAAGGTACAACCTTCAACTACATTTAATTTAAATTTGCACCCAATCAAGATAGTGTGGCGTCAGATGTAAGATAAACAAAATATATTTTTTTAAACCAAAAGAATATCAATTAAACAAAATAGTGAGATTAGGAACACCTCACTTGATATCAAATGCAATAACAAAATAGAAACTTACTTAACCAGATCAATTATATACCCCTAAAACAAAATAATGAAGATATGGACAAGCAAAATGATGAGGTTAGCAAAACCTCACTTGAAAAGAAGGATGTTATAATTACACTTAATAATTTTCTCCTTTCCTTACTTAGATTGTTTTTGAAGATTAATGTATTGAGATGGTTTTGTTCTTCTTTTGTCTTATTTTCTTGTTTCTCTTATTTAAGTGTGTATATCCATCTGGTAATGCTCTTATTTATAATGTAATTTATAATAATTATAATTTTCTCAGTTTGAATTCTAATTTTTGAATTTTGGTCTCAATTGAATTGAGACTACAAGGATAAGTTTGTAAATGATAAATATTTGAGATAATTGGTAAAAAGACAATTTAATAAATTATACTTAAGAGTTTTTAATATAATAAAAGGAATTGAGTTTATCCTTGTATTAAAGTTGTCATATCATATCATTAACAGTCAATATTATTTTTATCCTAATAAGTGAATCTCATAAGAATATTTTAAATTTTATTTCATATCTAATTATTTGTTTTGATATCAAATGCTATGTCGGATGATCAATTATAAAACTTTGATAATCTTATTAAATTCTGATATTTAAATAAAATAACTTATCTGATTGAAATGATAAGTTTTTTATTTGCTCTTGATACTAGTTTTCTTAAACATAATCTTCTGTCCTCATCTCAAATATATTTCTTTATTCTAATTCATTTTATCTTATAATTTTTCTAAAGATATCAAATAAAACTTTTAATCTACTAAATGAAACTCAATACTTCAAGAGAAACATAGGTTACTAATTTATTTTTAAAATATTGAATCCTCCTAATTATAAGTTATATACGGGTAAAAATGTAATTTTACCAATTTTGAGATGTTATTTGATAGTATTGTTGAACGTATTTTCTATTAATATTCTTTCATTGTATAGGTATTCTATTCCTTTTTCCATGATTCCCTAGATTTCTAAATTTTATTCTCTTTTTTTTTTAAAAGAAAAAATTGGTTTACATTGACACATGTCTAACCATTTTTTAACTTTGAAAAAAATAATAGTACGTATGTTTTAGTATACAAGCCAATAACACCTTGAATATGCTCAAATCCCACTAACTTCTAACCGTGACGTAGTCTTCTTTACTAGATTGAATTTATGTATATTTATATTCATTTTTACGTTTTTCTTAATATTAACTGCGGTAATTGTTGATCACAATTTTGATATTTTATTCTCATTATAATTATTTGGTTTTAGTTTGTTTTTCATCTTTTATTAAATTATTCACTTAAAAATGTTAATTTGAGATATGAATAAAGACTACTCACATATTATTATCATTACTTGATAATGTATAAGAAAAATAATAACTTGTACTCAATACTAAGTGTCTTAATTGTGTTGTTTTTATTTTATTTACATATTTTAGTGATTAAAATAAGATAGTATTTCATGAAAAAAAATATACATTTATATCGTATGTTTATAACTAACCTAGTTTGAATATACTTATATCATATCCAATAAACTCAGATTTTTATAGAAGAATATTAGCACCCTATAAAAGATAATATGATAATTAAAACTACATAAATATAATTAAAATAATTTATTATTAATATAAATTATGAAAAATTCAAATTAATTAAAAACAAAAAATTATAATCACCAAGAATATATTTTCATCTTAAAATGAATTGAAATTGACATAAAAATATCACGCAAATATATTAACTTCTATAATTTTATATCTATTACTTAATTCTAACATATTATTACATTAAATAATTCTAAAGCAATGATACACTCTTATCTCAGTGCAGTTTAATGCATATCCGACGTAATAGCAGATAAAAACCTATTTTAAATTTCGTAGTATTTGATTTAATAATCTTTAATTAATCCTATTATAATATAAAAATAAATTAAAAAGAAGAGTGGTATGTTTAAGACTGTGGGTGAGTGGCACTTAGTAGGGGCAAAAGAGGAACTGAATTACTAGAAACTTCGTTCATAAACCCTTCCCTGCTTTTTTTTCTCTGTCCTTCATACACCTCATTTAACAACAAGAATGAAAAGTTACTTATTCAATTCAATTATATACGCATCAAACTCAATAATGATGATAAGGAAAGATAAATTACAATATTAACCATATCTCAATAAGAAAGAAGAATATAATAATTATATATAGTATTTCTTTCCTTTTCCTTAGTTCATTGTTTTTAAAGATTAATGTATTAATTGGTGTTTTTTTTTCTTCTGATCTCATTATTTTTCTTGTAAAAGTGTATCATATAAAACTTTTAATCTACTAAATGAGACTCAATACTCAAAAATAAAAATATAATCTGTTAACTTATTATCAAAATATTAAATCATTTTATAAATGTTAGATATTGACAAAGACATAATTTTACAAATTTTGAGAAATTAGTTGATAATGTTGTCGAACATATTTTTTTATTAATATTCTTCCAATATTATTATTATTATTTTAATTATATTTAAAATATTATTCTGCTAATCATGTATTTAATAAATGCATCTGGTATAATGGTATTATATTACTTTTTCCATGATTCCTAGATTCCTAAATTTTATTTTAAAAAAAAATTGGTTTACATGACACATGTCCAACCATTTTTTAACTTTGAAAAACATAATAGTACATATGTTTTAATATTTAAGGGAATAACACCTTGAATTTGTTCAAATTCACTCAATAACTTCTAGTCTTCTTTAATGGGTTGAATTTATGTATATTTATATTTATTTTTACCTTGTTACTAAGAATAACTGCCGTCATTGTTGATCACAATTTTGATAATAATTATTTGGTTTTAGTTTCTTTTTCACCTTTTATTAAATTATTCACCTAAAAATGTTAATTTGATATATGAATAAAGACTACTCGCATATTACTATCATTATTAGATAATGAATAAAAAAAACAATAACTTGTACTTTCTTAATACTAAGTGTCTTAATTGTGTTGTTTTAATTTTATTTACATATTTTAGTGATTAAAATAAGATATTGTTATCAACGAAACATTTTTTCTGTATTTCATGAAAAATATACATTTATATCGTATTATGAAAAATTCAAATTAATTAAAAACCAAAAATTATAATCACCAAGAATATATTTTCATCTTAAAATGAATTGAAATTGACATAAAAATATCACACAAATATATTGCCTTCAATAAATTTTATATCTATTACTTAATTCTAACATATTATTACATTAAATAATTCTAAAGCAATGATACACTCTTATCTCATTGCAGTTTAATGCATATCCGATGTAATAGCAGATAAAAACTATTTTAAATTTCGTCGAATTTGACTTAATAATTTTTAATTAATCCTATTATATTATAAAAATAAATCAAAAAGAAGAGCAGTATGTGTAAAACCGTGAGCGTGGCACCTAGTAGGGGCAAAATAGGAACTGAATTACTAGAAACTTTCATTCATAAACCCCAAAGAACCCTTCACTTTCTTTTCTCTCTCTCTCTCTCTCTCTCACACGCCAACCACTTTGTTTTCTCCGCTTTCTGACATAACCAGCTTCTCGTCTCTGTAAGCCCTTTTTCCTGTTCATATCATTCTCCATTTCTTTTCTTATTCTAATTCATTAGTTTCTCACAATATGGATTGTTTTTTCTTTTAAAAGATGCAATTTTTTTGAGTCGGTTATTCCCTTTTATCAATCATTGGTAAGTTTTTTTTTTTTTTTTTTTTTTTATATTTTTAAATTTTTTTTTTTTTTTTTTTTTTTTTTTTTTTTTTTT
>Ga0209700_108540_pt1 | contig 12975 bp, 13 predicted proteins | sample SiratroredBW_FD_187528 | JGI IMG/M metagenome (GOLD analysis project Ga0209700, IMG submission 187528) | Root nodule microbial communities of legume samples collected from California, USA - Siratro red BW (SPAdes) (version 2) | ecosystem: Host-associated > Plants > Roots > Nodule | place: USA... | reverse complement strand
GGTGGTGCTTGTTGTTTCGGTGGATGGTGTGGTGGTGGTGCTTGGTGTTTCGATGGATAGTGTAGTGGTGGTGCTGCTTGGTATGGTGGTGGTGCTGCTTGGTATGGTGGTGGTGCCTGGGGAAGAGGATAGTGTGGTGGTGGTGCTTGGTGTTTTGGTGGGTGGTGTGGTGGTGGTGCTTGGTGTTTTGGTGGGTGGTGTGGTGGTGGTGCTTGGTGTTTCGGTGGGTGGTGTGGTGGTGGTGCTTGGTGTTTTGGTGGATGGTGTGGTGGTGGTGCTGCTTGGTATGGTGGTGGTGCCTGGGGAGGAGGGTAGTGTGGTGGTGGTGCTTGGTGTTTTGGTGGGTGGTGTGGTGGTGGTGTTTGGTGTTGTGGTGGGTGGTGTGGTGGTGGTGCTTGATATTTTAGTGGGTGGTGTGGTGGTGGTGCTTGGTGTTTTGGTGAGTGGTGTCGATGGTGGTGTTGTGGCTCGGAGTCGAGTGGTGGTGCTTGGTGTTTTGGTGAGTGGTGCGTTGATGGTGCTTGGTGTTTTGGTGAATGGTGTGGTGGTGGTGCTTGATGTTTTGGTGGGTGGTGTGGTGGTGGTGCATGGTGTTTTGGTGGGTGGTGTGGTGGTGGTGCTTGGTGTTTTGGTGGGTGGTGTGGTGGTGGTGCTTGGTGTTTTGGTGAATGGTGTTGTGGCTCGGAGTCGAGTGGTGGTGCTTGGTGTGGTGGTAGTGATCTGTGTGGTGGTAGTGCTTCTATCTTCATCATGCACAAATCTACATCACAAAAATGTAATTAAAAATAACAACTGAAATTTTTAAATGAAATAATAACATAATCTCCTACAATTACATGAAATATTTGGTTTCATACCAAGAAATCAAGATATTTAGTGTAAAAGAAAATGACTCATTTCTAACCTGAAGTCATGATGAAAAGGGTTAACAAGAATGTCACATTGACAATAAAATATCTTGAAGACCCCATATTATTTTCAAAACATGTTATTCAACAACAATCATTCATGTATATATAGTCCAATGATAGCAGTAGTTTAAAAAAAATATATCTTTTTAATTAATAATTATGTTGACTCATGGATTGCATTTATTTTCATTGATTATACAAATATTATAAAAATAAATATAATATTATATATTTTATTAACTATCAATTAAATAAAAATTACTTTCTTAACTTTTTTGTTGGAACTATAATGTTTAATGTTTCACATTCTAATTAATATTTTATTTAATTATTAAAAAAAATATATAAGAATACGTTTTTTTTTATTTCTACAAGTCCATGAAATATAAGTGTATTATTACATATATTTATTAACTATCAATTAAATATAAATATAAATGACTTTCTTAACTTTTAAGGTAACTTTATTGTTGGAATTATAATGTTTGATGTTTCACATTCTAATTAATATTTTGATTTAATTATTAAAAAATATATAATGAAGAATACGTTTATTTTATTTCTATAACCTAGAATTTTAAATAAGATCATATTTCTTATTTTAACATATTTTAATAAAGAAGTTATAAAAATGTTAGAACTTAAATTTAAAACATATCTATCATTCTTGCATTTGATGCTCATTGTAAGATTTAATTTATTTATTTTATCAATTTTACTATACTAAAAGTTGTTTTATGTTATTTTAATTTATTTTTTATTAATTTCACCGTACTATATCTTTTTATGATTTTTTTATAATTTTTTTTGTAACATCTTATATTTTTCATATGATTGGAATTATATTATATAAAAATTATATAATAGACGTAAATATAAATATCTATACATTTCATAATATATTTAAAATAATTAATTTTTCACATAAGATTTAATAAAAAATATCTTCATACAATCACAACATAAAATAAAATAAAATAAAACTTCTTCACCAACTCACTAAAGTCACACCACTTGTCAAATTGTCACGTGTAATACATGACCATTGCTGATTTAAAAACAAAACAAGCATCATACAAAAGGAAAAGTAAGTTAGAGAGTTTTAAAAAATGTATTTTAATAAATTAAATTTTTATCACAACAAACTACAACAAATTAGGCTTTCATAGTTCATCTCATGTATCACATTGTCATGATCACACTTTTACAATAACTCATATCATATATATACTGACCTACTTACAAGGACATTATACTCTCTACTTTTGGAAGACTTGTGCTTTGAGTTAGACTCAGAAGTTCGCACCTGTTATATGCCATTCATCTGTTCCGGTCAATTTCTATTTCAAACCTCGAATATAGTTTATTCTGATTAGTTCTTATTTCAAACTTGTTCCCATATACACAGGGTTAATCCATATGTCCTATTCCGATAAGTTCATATTTCAAACCTCGGATATGGTTGTAAACTCTCTCTCGATTAATCAAAAACAATCAGCAGCCGTAGATCATGCGCATGCATCATAACACACCCTTAATTATAACTTATGTTATCCCTTAATTATAACTTATATTATTCCCTAATTATTTGTCATCCTGCACATATCTTTTTGCATCTTCCCGTTACAATTATTTAGAAACAATTTCTTTTATATTTCATACATACATATATATATATATATATATATATATATATATATATATATATATATATATATATATATATATATATATATACTCGTACATATTTGTACGATATATGTTCTTAATATATAAAAATTATATTGTTTTATATGGTATCAGAGCTACAAGCTTAACTAGCCATTTTCGATCTCATCAATGGTCATCACTACTTATTTTGCTTACTCTGTTATGAAACTTGTCACAACAACTCAACTACCTATTAAACTATCTTCCTCAAATAAAGCACCTGGTATAAGCAAATTACTCTATTGTTGACTGCAAATAATATATTTGACTATGTTTTTGACACCCTTCCATGTCCTCTAACAACAATTGGAACTCATGACACAGCTGTTGAAAATGCTGCTTTTCTTAACTGGAAGTGTCAAGATAATTATGTGCTTCTGGTTCTCTTTGGTATTTCTAGTCCTGAAGCACAGATTGTGATGTTCTTCGCTACCTCCTCCACTGGTGCAATGTTGAGAGTGACCAATGTTTATGCCAATCGGTCTCGCACTTAGTCACATCTTTTAAAGAGTGCCTTTCCTCCAGCACTAAAGGTGATTCCAATGTCTATGACTATTTGCATTCTATTCACTCCGTAGCTGATGCACTTGCACTTATTGAACATTCTGTTGATGATCTTGATCTTGTCATTGTGGCCCTAAATGGTCTTGGCTTTGCTTGTTGTGTGTTTTGTGCAACAATCCGCACTCGTGACACTCCGCTATTGTTTAATGAACTTTTTGACAAACTTGTTGACTATGAAATTTTCCTTCAACAAGAGGAGTGACAAAAATTGTCCTTCTGTGTTACTGCCAACCATGTTTCTCGTTCATCTTTCTCTCATGGCCGTTACAAATGTTCAATGTTATCCTTTAGTGGAGCATCTCCTGCTCGGGGAAACCCTTCTAGTTCTCGTCCATGTAACTCTTTCTCTAGGTCTCATCTTATTTGTCAATATTGTGATCGATGTGGTCAAACTGCTAAGACTTGCTTCAAATTACATGGTTATTCTTTTAATCATTCTCATCGTTAAGCAAATATGGTTAACAAAGATTCTGACTTCGAACCATCTTGGCTTTTGGATTATGACACATCTCACCATGTCACTGGGGATCTTGCTAGTCTCACTTTAGTCTATGATTATACAGGTAATGATAAACTTGTAGATGCGAATGGTAAGGGACTCACCATCACTCACAGTGGTTCAACTTCTCTTCCCACTTCCTCCTCCCCACTTCACTTAAATAATGTTCTTTATGTTCTTGACATATCTCAAAATCTTCTTTTTGTTTCCCAATTATTTTAAAGCAACTTTGTATCCATTGAATTTTCCCATGACATTTTCAATTCAAGGAGTTGAGCACGGGGTGATCCTACTACGCGAAAAGAATGAAAACAATGTGTACAAGATTTCTTGCCTACCTCCTCATCCTCAATCCCATCATATCCACCGTCACTCCTCCCTCTGCACTTGACACAGTCGCTTAGGGCATCCCGCTTCTCGCATCCTTCACCGTGCACTTAAGGACAATGCCATTCCATTTTATTCATCATCTGTTTAGTGTTCAGATTGTTTAGCGAATAAAAGTTACAAATTGTCTTTTTCTAGATCAACTTTGTCTAGTAGTCAAGCTCAGACTTGATTTATTTAGGTGTCTGGGGTCATGCACCTACATTTCAAATAAATGATCATTTTTATTATGTCATTTTCATTGATCACTTTTCAAAATGTGTGGCTTTATCTGATTAAACATATGATGTTTCTCATATTTTTCCAATTTTCAAATCACTTGTTAAAAATTAATTAAATACAAAAATTAAAACCTTTTACTCAGACAATGGTGTGAATATCTTAAATTGAGGTCTTTCTTTCAAACTAATGGAATAACACACTTAACCACTCCCTCTTATACCCCAAAACACAATGAGTTTTCTGATAGAAAACATCGTCATTTGGTTGAAACTGCTCGTTGTCTTCTCTACCATGCTTCCTTACCTATCTCATTTTGGTCTTATGCTCTTGAAACTGCAGCCTATCTTATAAATCACATGCCCATACTTGGTTAAGTCACCTCTTGAGTCCTTATTTCACTCATCACAAATTACTTTAAGTTACGTACCTTCGAATGTCTCTATTTTTCTTGATTGGTCTCATATGTTCATAACAAACTTCTCCCAAAACCCAACTATATGTCTTCTTAGGCTACAACTCATCTCAAAGTGCTTATTTCTATTACAATTTTAAAACTAAAAACAATATACCTCAAGACATGTGAACTTTGTAGAAAATATTTTTCCTTATTCTTCTACACTTACAAAGACGTATTCTCTCTCTCTAACATCCATCCCTACATGCATGCAACCATCTAGTGCCACACCCTCAAACCACAAACAAATCATTCAAACATCCATATCTCAAAATTCAAATTCTACCTCCATTGCCTCCTCTTTACCTATCACATCTCAAAACTTATCTTCTCCCATGTCCATGCAACATCACCGTATACCTCATCCCCTCCTCATGTATTACCAAATTCCACTGAATCCTCTCCTCCATCCAATTATGATATGTTGTACACTTTGGGTTCATTTCCTTTCACGCATGTAGACTCATCCTCATGCTCATCTGGACCAAAGCAAACGTCTCACCCAATGGTCACAAGATCTAAAAATGACATCTTTAAACCCAAACAACTTCACCTAGACATCAAATTTCCTTTATCTGACCAAATTGAACCTTCTTGTCTTTCCCAGACTTTGAAACATTCTGAGTGGAGGCAAGCAATGTCAGAAGAATCCAATGCATTACTTGCCAATGGTACATGGTCCCTTGTCCGAAAGCAATCATAGTTCAACATTATTGGTAATAAGTTTTTTTTTTTTTGTTTAAAGCTGAATTCTGATGGCTCTATAGCTCAATATAAAACTCGTCTTATTGTCAAAGGGTTTCATCAACATCCTGGTATTGACTATACTGAAACCTATAGTCCAGTCACTAAGCTTTAGACTATCAAGCTGGTTCTCTGCATTGCTTTCTCTAATGGTTGACCTTTATGTCAAATGGATGTTAATAATGCATTTCTTCATGGTAGTATCTTGGAGGATTTTTACATGTCTCAACCACCAGGTTTTGTCAACTCTCACTTTCCAGATTATGTATGCAACCTTCACAAAGTGTTGTACGGTCTCAAACAAGCACCTCGTGCTTGGTATAATGCTCTAAAGGATTTTCTTATTACATACAGATTTCTTAATTCTCGTTCGGTCACTTCTTTATTTGTATACAATCAGGATGATGTTGTTCCATATTTTCTTGTTTATGTAGATGATCTATTACTTACGGGAAATAACGACTGATTTCTGATACATTCAAGACTGCCCTTGCGTTAAAGTTCTCTCTAAAGAATCTCAGGTCTCCTCATCATTTCCTTGGCATGGAAATCCTCCCTATATCTCACGATTTGTTTCTTTTACAGCAACACTATGTACGTGAGTTATTAATTTCTATCAACATGCAAGATACAAAGCTTGTCTCCATTCCTTTTTCTACTTTATGTGATTTGACTCCAACGTCTAATGCTCCCTCATGTGATATCCGAGAGTTTTATCTATTATTTGGTTCCCTACAATATTTGTAAATCACCTGCCCAAATGTTTCTTTCTTAGTGAATAAATATCATAATACATGCAAGCTTTCACTAAAATTCACATGAAAGTTGTCAAGCGTCTACTCTGCTATCTCAAGAGAACACTTGTCCATGGTCTTCAACTCTCCCGCGCCACAAATCTCTCTCTCATAGCATTTTGTAATTCTGATTGGGCTAGAGATACTCATAATCGCAAGTCTACTGCTTCCTATCTTATTTATATGGAGCCCAATGTCATCTCTTGATCCTTTAAGAAGTAACACATTATTGTTAAATCTTCAACGGAGGCCGAATATCAAACTATGGCGACCACCACCACTGAACTGTTGTGGTTATGTGAACTATTAAAAGAGCTTGGTCATCCAATCATCAAGACGCTGCAATTGTTTTTTGATAATATTGGAGCTACCTACGTCTGTGTCAATCCTGTGTTTCATACTTGCATGAAACATCTTGCCATTGACTATCATTTTGCTTGCGACTTGGTTGCTTTTGAGGATGTAGACTCTCTCTCCTTTCATCGGAAACAACCAACTGTAGATCATGCACATTCATCATAATACACCCTTAATTGTAATTTATGTTATCCCTTAATTATTTGTCATCCTACATGTTGAACGTTAGACATTCCAAAGTCCTTTTAGAGGATCAAATCATTTGATAAAGTTTTGATGACAACAAAACTCAAGTATATATTTATATTTGATGACTTATACATATTGCGCAGTTAAGATTATTATTATTAAAGCAGGAGACACATGGTCCATAAAGAGATAAGTTTCTTACTTTTTACTTTTATATGTTATTGATTTGATTTGAATTGATTTTATAGCATTATAAGCTTTAACTTTCATATTTGTTCATAATGGAAATTATTCAAATTGTTATGGAATATTTAAATGTGATTAATTAATTTTATATCATATTGTGCTTTAACGTTCAAATTTGTTCACAATAGAAATTATTCAAATTATTGATGAGTATCTCAAATATAATTTCTCCATGTTATTTTAAATTAATTATTTCAGATACAGAATTAATCAAGTTTAATGAAGTTTAAAATATTAGAGAAATATTTCCAGTTTGAGCTCCATATATCAGAAAGTCAAAATTGCTCTGTTCAAGCATCCCAACGGCTAATTTCTAAAAAGCTACATATAGAGGAGCAATTTCAAGTTGAAGATAGAGAAGAAAAGAAAGAGAAATACATTATACAATATACATTGAAGAATTAAAGTATCTACCATTGAGTGTTTATTATCAATATGCTATAGAGAGAATATAGAGTTTTAGGTTGTGTGAAACCATTGTGTAATTCTTCACCTTTGTGACGTAAATCCTTGTGAGCTTTCATTGTTCTCTCTTTTGAGAGTGTTTATTTCAATCTTGAGTAGTCTTGATCTTAGGGGAGATTGAGACTGGTATAACCTGTAGAGGTTTATGTACTGGTGATAACCTGGAGAGGTTTGTGTACTTGTTGTAACCTGGAGGGGTTTGTGTACTCGTTCTAACTATTTGTTGAATAGTGGAACCTCTTGAACATTTTGTTTAAGGGAGAACTGGATGTAGCCCAAGAGATTAGGGTGAACTAGTATAAAACTACTTTCTTTGTGCTTGTATATTTTTGCCTTGGTTGGTGGTTTCTATTTATACCGAATTGTGTTCAGGCTCCATTCAACCCCTCTTCTGGAGCCAGTTGTTCCTACAGTTGGTATCAGAGCTAACCTTAGGGGTTAGTTCTTCACAGGACTTGAGGCACGATCCTACAAGAACTCAATGGAAGGAGACAGACTACATGTGGGTCGAACACACTTGTTCAAGGGCCAAAATTATGAGCTTTGAAAGATGAGGATGATTGGCTTCATCCAATATAACGGTATGAAGTTAATTAATATTATTAAAAATGGCATACCTACATTGATTGATAAATTAGGAGAATTGCTTCCTTTTTAATCTATGACTGTAGAGGAAAAACGCGTCTGTCAAAATAATGCTAAAGCTAGGCATATTATAATGTGTGCTTTATCCGAGGAAGAAATTTCAAAGGTGCATGTCATGGTCAGTGCTAAGGAGATGTGGGATAAACTTGCTCTAACATATGAAGGTTCGAAAGAGGTAAAAAGAAATAAATTTACTATGCTTAAACGTCAATATGAAATGTTTGCTATAGAAGATCATGAATCTATACAATCTATGGTTTCTCGTTGCAAGTTATCCTAAAAAATTTAAGATCCATGGGGTCAACTGTTAGTCAATATGAGATCAATGATAAAATTCTCAGAATTTTACCTACTAAGTGGAGAGCCTAAGAAATTGCTCTAAGAACTTCTAAAGATCTTAAAGTTATGCCCTTGGATGAATTGGTAAGTATTCTTACTATATATGAGCACGTATTGCAGAATGGTGCAAATAGTGTTCCCAAAGAAAAAAATCTCGCATTTAAGATCTCACTCAAAGGTAAGAAAAAGATACCATCCAAAGCTTTTGAAGATATAGACAATACATCAGATGATACAGAGTCTGATGATGAGATCTCCATCCTCACCAACAAGATTAAAAGGATGTTGAAAAAGAAAGAGAACAAGAGAAAGGAAAGAAGATTCAGGACTAAAAATGGCAAGGAGCAAGATGAAAGGATAATCTGCTATGGTTGCAAGAAGCTAGGGCACTTCAAATTAGAATATCTTGATCAGGTTGAAGAAAAAGAGGAGAAAGAAAAGAAGAAGAAATTCTCCAAAAAGAAGAAGAGTTTTATGTCAATCTGGGAGGATTTGGACTGATCCAGTTCTGATTCTGAAGAGAAGACAAACATAGGTCTCATGACTGATGTGACATATAACTCTATGTCAGAGGACTCAGATAATGAGATAGATTTTATTGACATTGATAATTTACGTTTAGCTTATCAAGAAGCAATATCTAATAATGGTATGATTGCATATGCATATAAAACTATGAAAAGAAATTATAAAAATGCTTGCAAAGAAATTGTTTTAATGCAACAAGAGAAAGCTAGTCTAAATGATATTTCTCTCAAAAACACAGACTTCTCCAAGAAAAAGAAAGATTGTGTAATGAAAATAGGAACCTTAAAAGGGACCTTGCAGTTCAGAACACAAATCTCAAAAACTTGGAAAAAGAACTTGTGTTAATTAGAGAAAATTAGGAAAAAGACCTATTGAATCAAATGAGACAAACGTTGATCATATTATTACTGAAAATATCGCTCTTAGAAAAGTTTTATCTCATTCAAATACAAATGAAAAATCTCTTGACATGTTGATAAAAAGTTCTAGGAAGTCTAATGATAAGAAAGGAATAGGTTGTGATCAAAATAATACATCATCTAGTTCTTCCATTGTACATCCTATTTCTGCAGAAACCTTCAAGAATACATCTTGGAGGAAAACTAACATGAATCGACCCAAAACTGTGTGGGTACCAAAAGAGAAAATTATTCCTCTTGCAGATATATTACATCCAAACAAGAAGACTCAAATATTGGAATTGGGAAAATTGATGCTTACTATTCATAAAGGTAAGAAAGTCTACATTCTCAGAATTGAGAGTCAAAAGATAAAGAGACAAGAGAGAAAGATGAACAAAATTTGTTGGAATTGGTCAAATAAGGATGAGACGTTCACATTTTACTAACAAAAGTTCATATGAGATTAGACGGTTTGTCCCGTATACAAGATAAGTATTTCTTTTTGCTTGCATTTGTTACTCTAAATCTTTTACACATTAGATGGTTTAATTAAGTTTACATATATTTGATGATATGTGACTGTCTAAGCAAGATGTCATGTTTTTTTTTGGAATTATTTTAAATTTGATTTACACTCAATTGATTTCTTCAAATTTTTTTTATTTATAAAATAAAAAGGTGTGTGTTTTTAGCATATTGAAATTAAACATCATTTTATAACAGATCATGTTCAAAAAGGTACCATTGATTTGCAATTTGTCTCAATTGATGAACAATTAGCAAATATTTTTATAAAATCCTTGTTGAAGAACGTTTTAAATATTTAAGAGGACTTTGGGATATGATCTTAATTGAATGATGGAAAATATCAATTGGCTTAAACTCATTGCATCAAATATTTTCATTTGCATCTATATTTGTTACTTTTATTGCATTATTCTTTTAAATCATATTTTCTTGATGCATTTATAGTTAAAAAAAAAATATATGTGTTTGAAAGTCTGGTGAAAATTTGTTCTCTTTTCTTAATTAATACATGTTATGCATTTTCTAATTTTAAGAGTCTGAGCTACAATTTCCCTTTACCACATTTACACACCTAGAAAATTTCAATTGGTTTGCCTTTCTCACCCAAGTTGTTTTGTTATTCAAGCCAGAAATTCACATCAGATGAGCTTCCCAAAATATGAAAAAATATTGTTCCCTCACCTGTTACTTATTTAACATATCAAATTGATGAGTATGCAAGAACCGTATGATTTATGAGTTAAAAATATCAAGGTTAGTGAGCTAGAGTTTGAAGTCATCCCTATTATCCAAAATTCTCTATCCCTAACACATAACCACTCATAATCATTATCAGCACCTCCTTGCAGTAGTGATGATTTCTTAAATTAACTCCTTTTTGTGATGACAAAAAGGGGGAGAGAAAGAAAATATGGCAAATAATTAAGAGAAATTATCAAATCTCTTTTGCAAATAATTTGAACATTATAGGATTTATTTTACAATTCTATTTTTATGCAGTTATTACATGTTTTTCATTAAATAAAAATCTTTCGCGGTTTAAACTCTTGATATTATTGAAATTATTTGTTCTTAAGGCTTGTAGTTTTGTTAATATAAAAAAGGGGGAGATTGTTGAACATTAGACGATCCAAAGTTCCTTTAGAGGATCAAATCATTTGATAAAGTTTTGATGACAACAAAACGCAAGTATACATTTATATTTGATGACTTATACACATTGCGTAGTTAAGATTATTATTATTAAAGCAGGAGACACATGACCCATAAAGAGATAAGTTTCTTACTATTTACTTTTATGTGTTATTGATTTGATTTAAATTGATTTTATAGCATTATAAGCTTTAACTTTCATATTTGTTCATAATGGAAATTATTCAAATTATTATGGAATATTTAAATGTGATTAATTGATTTTATATCATATTGTGCTTCAACGTTCAAATTTGTTAATAATAGAAATTATTCAAATTATTGATGAGTATCTCAAATATAATTTCTCTATGTTATTTTAAATCAATTATTTCAGATAGATAATTAATCAAGTTTAATGCAGTTTAAAATATTAGAGAAATATTTACAGTTTGAGCTTCATTATCAGGAAGTCAAAATTGCTCTGTTCAAGCATCCCAAGGGCTAGTTTCTAAAAAGCTATATATAGAAGTGCAATTTCAAGTTGAAGATAGAGAAGAAAAGAAAGAGAAATACATTATACAATATACATTGAAGAATTAAAGTATCTACCTATGAGTGTCTATTGTCAATATGCTATAGAAAGCCTATAGAGTTTTGGGTTATGTGAAACCATTGTGTAATTCTTCACTTTTGTGAAGTAAATCCTTGTGAGCTTTTTGTTCTCTCTTTTGAGAGTGTTTATTTCAATCTTGAGTGGTCTTGATCTCAGAGGAGATTGAGACTGGTATAACCTGTAGAGGTTTATGTACTCGTGATAACCTAGAGAGAGATGTTTGTGTACTTGTTGTAAACTGGAGAGGTTTGTGTACTCGTTCTAACTATTTGTTGAATAGTGGAACCTCCTGAACAGTTTGTTTAAGGGAGAACTGGACGTAGCCCAAGAGATTAGGGTGAACCAGTATAAAACTACTTTATCTGTGCTTATATATTTTTGCCTTGGTTGGTGGTTTTTATTTATAGTGAATTGAGTTTAGGCTCCATTCAACCCCCCTTTTTGGAGCCAGCTGTTCCTACACTACACATATCTTTATGTATCTTTCCGCTTTCTGTTACAATTATTCAGAAACAAATTTTTTTGTAATATATATATATATATATATATATATATATATATATACTTGTACATATATGTACGATATATGTTCTTAATATATAAATTTAGAATTACATATGCATTTTACACATGAATTTATTATATACAGAATCATTACATTCAAATTTTACATACAGACTTGTTACAAACGAATTCAAATTCGTATGTAATTACATACAGATCTAATTCTGTATTAAATTACTTACAGTTTTTACATACGAATGCAAATCGGTATGTAATTACCTACGAAATTTTTATAGATAATATTAATAATGAATTTTATTAAAATTATAATTCTTATTATTACTTTTAATATTATTACTAATTATTATTATTATTAATAATAATTACATTAACATAATTATTATTTTTAACTTATAAAATTAATTATATTTTTAATATTCTATTTAATATCATTTTTATTACTTTGATTCTTCTTCTTCTTATTATTATTATATTATTAGAGTTAATATTATTAATATTGTTAATATTATTAATAATATTGTTATTTTAATATTAATATGAAAATTGTTAATAAGAGTAATATTAATATTATTAATATCACTTTAGATATTATATTTATTAATATCATTATTATTATTATTTTAAATTATTATTAATATTATTATTATAATCAATATTGTTATTAATATTAATATTTATATTATTATTATTAACTTATATGATTAGAAATATTATTAAATA
>Ga0209700_108539_pt1 | contig 12978 bp, 1 predicted proteins | sample SiratroredBW_FD_187528 | JGI IMG/M metagenome (GOLD analysis project Ga0209700, IMG submission 187528) | Root nodule microbial communities of legume samples collected from California, USA - Siratro red BW (SPAdes) (version 2) | ecosystem: Host-associated > Plants > Roots > Nodule | place: USA... | reverse complement strand
TATACATAGATATCTAACAGATAGATATCCACACATAGATATCTAACAGATAGATATCTACACATAGATATCTAACAGATACATATCTAACACATAGATATCTAACAGATAGAGATCTATACATAGATATCTAACGGATAGAGATCTATACATAGATATCTAACGGACAGATATGTAACACATAGATATCTACGCATAGATATCTAACAGATAGATATCTATACAAAGATATCTAACACATAGATATCTAACAGATAGATATCTAACACATAGATATCTAACAGATAGATATCTGTACATACATATCTAACAGATAGATATGTAACACATAGATATCTATACATAGATATCTAACACATAGATATCTAACAGATAGATATCTATACATACATATCTAACATATAGATATCTATACGTACATATCTAACAGATACATATTTATAAATAGATATCTAACAGATAGATATCTAACATATAGATATCTCTACATAGATATCTAACAGACAGATATGTAACACATAGATATCTATGCATAGATATCTAACAGATAGATATCTAACACATAGATATCTCTACATAGATATCTAACACAAGGATATCGAACACATAGATATCTAACAGATACATATCTAACACATAGATATCTAACAGATACATATCTAACACATAGATATCTAACAGATAGATCTTTATACATAGATATCTCTACTTAGATATCTAACACAAGGATATCTATATATGGATATCTAACAGATAGATATCTATACTTAGATATCTATAAATAGATATCTATACTTAGATATCTATAAATAGATATCTAACAAATTGATATCTAACACATACATATATATACATAGATATCTAACAGAGAGATATCTACACATAGATATCTAACAGATAGATATCTATACATAGATATCTAACAGATAGATATATATACATAGATATCTAACAGAGAGATATCTAACACATAGATATCTCTACAAAGATATCTAACACATAGATATCTATGCATAGATATCTAACAGATGGATATCTATACATACATATCTAACAGATAGATATCCATACATAGATATCTAACATATAGATATGTATAAATAGATATCTAACAGATAGATATCTAACACATAGATATCTACACAAATAGATATCTACACAAAGATATCAAACACGTACATATCTAACACATAGATATCTCTACATAGATATCTAACAGACAGATATCTAACACATAGATATCTATGCACAGATATCTAACAGATAGATATCTCTACATACATATCTAACAGATAGATATCTATAAGTAGATATCTAACAGATAGATATCTATAAATAGATATCTAACACATAGAGATCTATACATAGATATCTAACACATAGATATCTATAAATAGATATCTAACAGATAGAAATATACACATAGATATCTAACAGATAGATATCTAACACATAGATATCTATACATAGATATTTATACATAGATATCTAACACATAGATATCTATACATAGATATCTAACAGATAGATATCTCTACATAGATATCTAACACATAGATATCTCTACATAGATATCTAACACATAGATATTTCTACATAGATATTTAACAGACAGATATGTAACAGATAGATATCTAACACATAAATATCTATACATACATATCTAACACATAGATATCTATACATACATATCTAACAGATAGATATCTATGCATACATATCTAAGAGATAGATATCTATACATAGATATCTATACGTAGATATCTAACAGATATATATCTATACATACGTAGATGTCTAACAGATAGATATCTAACAGATAGATATCTAACACATAGAGATATCTATACGTAGATATCTAACAGATAGATATCTATGCGTAGATATCTAACAGATAGATATCTATGCGTAGATATCTAACAGATAGATATCTATGCGTAGATATCTAATAGATAGATATCTATGCGTAGATATCTAACAGATAGATATCTATACATACATATCTAAGAAATAGATATCCATACATAGATATCTAACATATAGATATGTATAAATAGATATCTAACAGATAGATATCTAACACATAGATATCTATACATAGCTATCTAACAGATAGATATCTACACAAAGATATCTAACAGATACATATCTATGACATAGATATCTAACAGATAGATATCTATACATAGATATCTAACAGATAGATATCTAACACATAGATATCTCGACATAGATATCTAACAGACAGATATGTAACACATAGATATCTACGCATAAATATCTAACAGATAGATATCTATACAAAGATATCTAACACATAGATATCTATACATAGATATCTAACACATAGATATCTATACATAGATATCTAACAGATAGATATCTAACACATAGATATCTGTACATACATATCTAACAGATAGATATGTAACACATAGATATCTAACAGATAGATATCTATACATACATATCTAACAGATAGATATCTATACATAGATATCTAACAGATAGATATCTATACGTACATATCTAACAGACAGATATGTAACACATAGATATCTATGCATAGATATCTAACACATAGATATCTAACAGATAGATATCTATAAATAGATATCTAACAGATAGATATCTACACATAGGTATCTAACAGAGAGATATCTACACATAGATATCTAACAGATAGATATCTAACACATAGATATCTAACATATAGATATCTCTACATAGATATCTAACAGACAGATATGTAACACATAGATATCTATGCATAGATATCTAACAGATAGATATCTATAGATATCTAACACATAGATATCTAACAGAGAGATATCTATACATAGATATCTAACACATAGATATCTCTACATAGATATCTAACACATAGATATCTCTACATAGATATCTAACACATAGATATCTCTACATAGATATCTAACACAAGGATATCTAACACATAGATATCTAACAGATACATATCTAACACATAGATATCTAACACAAGGATATCTATACATAGATATCTCTACATAGATATCTAACACAAGGATATCCATGCATAGATATCTAACACATAGATATCTAACAGATAGATATCTAACACATAGATATCTAACACATAGATATCTAACAGAGAGATATCTACACATAGATATCTAACAGATAGATATCTACCACATAGATATATCTAACAGATAGATATCTATACATAGATATGTAACAGATAGATATATATACATAGATATCTAACAGATAGATATCTAACACATAGATATCTCTACAAAGATATCTATGCATAGATATCTAACAGATGGATATCTATACATACATATCTAACAGATAGATATCTAACACATAGATATCTATGCATAGATATCCAACAGATGGATATCTATACATACATATCTAACAGATAGATATCTAACACATAGATATCTATGCATAGATATCCAACAGATGGATATCTATACATACATATCTAACAGATAGATATCCATACATAGATATCTAACATATAGATATGTATAAATATCTAACACCTAGATATCTAACAGATAGATATCTATACATAGATATCTAACACATGGATATCTCCACATAGATATCTAATAGACAGATATCTAACACATAGATATCTAACAGATAGATATCTATACATACATATCTAACAGATAGATATCTATAAATAGATATCTAACAGATAGATATCTATATATAGATATCTAACACATAGAGATCTAACAGACAGATATCTAACACATAGATATCTGTGCATAGATATCTCTAACAGATAGATATCTATACATACATATCTGACAGATAGATATCTATAAATAGATATCTAACAGGTAGATATCTATTATAGATATCTAACAGATAGATATCTAACACATAGATATCTATACATAGATATGTAACAGAGAGATATCTACACATAGATATCTAACAGATAGATATCTACCACATAGATATCTAACAGATAGATATCTATACATAGATATCTAACAGATAGATATATATACATAGATATCTAACAGATTGATACCTATACATAGATATCTAACAGATAGATATCTAGAAATAAATATGTAACACATAGATATCTAACAGAAAGATATCTATACATACATATCTAACAGATAGACATCTATACATACATATCTAACAGATAGATATGTATAAATAGATATCTAACAGATAGATATCTAACACATAGATATCTATACATAGATATCTAACAGATAGATATCTACACATAGATATCTAACACATACATATCTATGCACAGATATCTAACACATGGATATCTAACAGATGGATATCCATACATAGATATCTAACAAATAGATATGTATAAATAGATATGTAATAGATAGATATCTACACATAGATATCTAACAGATACATATCTAACACATAGATATCTATGCATAGATATCTAACAGATAGATATCTATACGTAGATATGTAACACATAGATACCTAACACATAAATATGTAACAGATACATATCTATACATAGATATCTAACAGATAGATATCTATAAATAGGTATCTAACAGATTGATATCTATAAATAGATATCTAACACATATATATCTAACTCATAGATATCTCTACATAGATATCTAACAGATAAATATCTAACAAATAGATATCTACACATAGATATCTAACAGATATATATCTACACATAGATATAAAATAGATACATATCCTACACATAGATATCTAACAGATAGATATCTACACATAGATATCTATACATAGATATCTAACAGATAGATATCTATAAATAGATATGTAACACATAGATATCTAACAGATAGATATCTATACATACATATCTAACAGATAGATATCTATACATACATATCTAACAGATATATACGTATAAATAGATATCTATACATAGATATCTAACAGATATATATCTACGCATAGATATCTAACAGATACATATCTAACACATAGATATCTCTACATAGATATCTACACATAGATATCTAACAGATACATATCTAACACATAGCTATCTATGCATAGATATCTATGCATAGATATCTAACAGATACATATCTAACACATAGATATCTATGCATAGATATCTAACAGATAGATATCTATACGTAGATATGTAACACATAGATACCTAACACATAAATATGTAACAGATACATATCTATACATAGATATCTAACAGATAGATATCTATAAATAGGTATCTAACAGATTGATATCTATAAATAGATATCTAACACATATATATCTAACTCATAGATATCTCTACATAGATATCTAACAGATAAATATCTAACAAATAGATATCTACACATAGATATCTAACAGATATATATCTACACATAGATATAAAATAGATACATATCCTACACATAGATATCTAACAGATAGATATCTACACATAGATATCTAACAGATTGATATCTATACATAGATATCTAACAGATAGATATCTATAAATAGATATGTAACACATAGATATCTAACAGATAGATATCTATACATACATATCTAACAGATAGATATCTATACATACATATCTAACAGATATATACGTATAAATAGATATCTATACATAGATATCTAACAGATATATATCTACGCATAGATATCTAACAGATACATATCTAACACATAGATATCTCTACATAGATATCTAACAGACAGATATCTAACACATAGATATCTCTGCATAGATATCTAACGGATAGATATCTATACATAGATATCTAACAGATAGATATCTAACATAGATATCTAACACATTAGTATCTAACACATAGATATCTATGCATACATATCTAACAGATATATATATCTATACATAGATATCTAACAGATAGATATCTATAAATAGATATCAAACAGATAGATATCTATAAATACAAATCTAACACATCGATATCTAACAAATAGATATATCTATACATAGATATCTAACAGATAGATATCTATACATAGATATCTAACAGATAGATATCTCTTTATAGATATCTAACACATAGATATCTATGCATAGATATCTAACACATAGATATCTAACATTTAGATATCTATGCATAGATAACTAACAGATGGATATCCACACATAGATATCTAACAGATACATATCTAACGCATAGATATCTAACAGGTGGAGATCTATACATAGATGTCTAACAGATAGATATCTAACACATAGATATCTCCACATAGATATCTAACAGACAGATATGTAACACATAGATATCTATGCATAGATATCTAACAGATAGATATCTATACAAAGATATCTAACAGATAAATATCTAACACATAGATATGTATACATTGATATCTAACAGATAGATATCAAACAGATAGATATCTAACACATAGATATCTAACAGATAGATATCTAACACATAAATATCTATACATAGATATCTAGCAGATAGATATCTAACACAGATATCTAACAGATAGATATCTATACATAGATATCTAACACATAGATATCTATACGTAGATATCTAACAGATAGATATCTAACACATAGATATCTATACGTAGATATCTAACAGATAAATATCTAACACATAGATATCTATACATAGATATCTAACAGATAGATATCAAACAGATAGATATCTAACACATAGATATCTAACAGATAGATATCTAACACATAGATATCTATACATAGATATCTAACACATAAATCTCTATACATAGATATCTAACAGATAGATATCTAACACAGATATCTAACAGATAGATATCTGTACATAGATATCTAACACATAGATATCTATACGTAGATATCTAACAGATAGATATGTAATAGATAGATATCTAACACATAGATATCTATACATAGATATCTAAGAGAGAGATATCTACACATAGATATCTAACAGATAGATATCTAACACATAGATATCTAACACATTGATATCTAACATATAGATATCTCTACATAGATATCTATGCATAGATATCTAACAGATACATATCTAACACATAGATATCTAACAGATACATATCTAACATATAGATATCTAACAGATAGATATCTAACACATATATATCTATGCATAGATATCTAAAACATAGATATCTAACAGATAGATATCTATACTTAGATATCTAACAGATAGATATCTATAAATAGATATCTAATATATAGATATCTATAAATAGATATCTAAAAGATAGATATCTAACACATAAATATTTATACATAGATATCTAACAGAGAGATATCTACACATAGATATCTAACAGATTGATACCTAACACATAGATATCTAAGAGATAGATATCTAACACATAGATATCTAACAGATAGATATCTAACATATAGATATCTCTCCTGATATCTATATGTTAGATATCTATGTGTTAGATATCTATCTGTTAGATATCTATGTGTTAGGTATCTATCTGTTAGATATCTAGGTGTCGATATCTCTCTGTTAGATATCTATGTGTTAGATATCTATCTGTCAGATATCTATGCATAGATATCTATTTGTTAGATATCTGTCTGTTAAATATCTATGTGTTAGATATCTACCTGTTAGATATCTGTGTGTAGATATCTAATTGTTAGATATCTATGTATAGATATCTATCTGTTAGATATCTATGTGTTAGATATCTGTGTGTAGATATCTATTTGTTAGATATCTATGTATAGATATCTATGTGTTAGATATCTATCTGTTAGATATGTATGTATAGATATCTATCTGTTAGATATGTATGTATAGATATCTATCTGTTAGATATCTATGTATAGATATCTATCTGTTAGATATCTATCTGTTAGATATCTATCTATAGATATCTATCTGTTAGATATGTATGTATAGATATCTATCTGTTAGATATCTATGTAGAGATATCTATGTAGAGATATCTATGTGTTACATATCTATCTGTTAGACATCTATGTATAGATATCTATCTGTTAGATATCTATGTATAGATATCTATGTGTTAGATATTAATGTGTTAGATATCTATCTATTAGATATCTATGTGTTAGATATCTATCTGTTACATATCTATGTGTTAGATATGTATCTGTTAGCTATCTATGCATAGATATCTATGTGTTAGATATCTGTCTGTTAGATATCTATGTAGGGATATCTATGTGTTAGATATCTTTGTATAGATATCTATCTGTTAGATATCTATGTATAGATATCTATCTGTTAGATATGTATGTATAGATATCTATGTGCTAGATATGTATTTATAGATATCTCTCTGTTAGATATGTATGTATAGATATCTATCTGTTAGATATGTATGTATAGATATGTATGTGTTAGATATCTATCTGTTAGATTTCTATTTATAGATATCTATCTGTTAGATATGTATGTATAGACATCTATCTGTTAGATATAATGTTAGATATCTATCTGTTAGATATCTATGTACAGATATCTATCTGTTAGATATGTATATATAGATATCTATCTGTTAGATATCTATGTGTTAGATATTTGTCTGTTAGATATCTATCTGTTAGATGCCTATGTATAGATATCTATTGTTAGATATGTATGTATAGATATCTATGTGTTAGATATTTATGTTAGATATCTATGTGTTAGATATCTATCTGTTAGATATCTATCTGTTAGATATCTATCTGGTACATATGTATGTATAGATATCTATCTGTTAGATATCTATGTGTTAGATATCTATCTGGTAGATATCTATGTGTTAGATATCTATCTGTTAGATATCTATGTGTTAGATATCTATCTGTTAGATATCTATTTATAAATATCTATCTGTTAGATATGTATGTATAGATATGCATCTGTTAGATATCTATGTCTTAGATATCTATGTGTTAGATATCTGTCTGTTAGATATCTATTTGTTAGATACCTGTGTATAGATATCTATTGTTAGATATGTATGTATAGATATCAATGTGTTAGATATCTATGTTAGATATCTGTGTGTTAGATATCTATCTGTTAGATATCTAGGTGTTAGATATCTATGTGTCAGATATCTATCTGTTAGATATGTATGTATAGATATCTATCTGTTAGATATCTATGTGTTAGAAATTAATGTGTTAGATATCTATCTGTTAGATATGTATGTATAGATATCTATCTGTTAGATTTCTATGTGTTAGATTTCTATATGTTAGATATCTATCTGTTAGATATCTATCTGGTACATATGTATGTATAGATATCTATCTGTTAGATATCTATGTGTTAGATATCTATCTGGTAGATATCTATGTGTTAGATATCTATCTGTTAGATATCTATGTGTTAGATATCTATCTGTTAGATATCTATTTATAAATATCTATCTGTTAGATATGTATGTATAGATATGCATCTGTTAGATATCTATGTCTTAGATATCTATGTGTTAGATATCTGTCTGTTAGATATCTATTTGTTAGATACCTGTGTATAGATATCTATTGTTAGATATGTATGTATAGATATCAATGTGTTAGATATCTATGTTAGATATCTGTGTGTTAGATATCTATCTGTTAGATATCTAGGTGTTAGATATCTATGTGTCAGATATCTATCTGTTAGATATGTATGTATAGATATCTATCTGTTAGATATCTATGTGTTAGAAATTAATGTGTTAGATATCTATCTGTTAGATATGTATGTATAGATATCTATCTGTTAGATTTCTATGTGTTAGATTTCTATATGTTAGATATCTATCTGTTAGATATCTATCTGGTACATATGTATGTATAGATATCTATCTGTTAGATATCTATGTGTTAGATATCTATCTGTTAGATATCTATGTATAGATATCTATCTGTTAGATATCCGTGTGTTAGATATGTATCTGTTAGATATGTATTTATGGATATGTATGTGTTAGATATCTATGTGTTAGATATGTATGTATAGATATCTATCTGTTACATATCTATGCATAGATATCTAAGTGTTAGATATCTATGTAGAGATATCTATGTGTTAGATATCTATGTGTAGATATCTATCTGTTAGATATCTATGTATAGATACCTATCTGTTAGATATGTATGTATAGATATCTATCTGTTAGATATCTATGTGTTAGATATCTATGTGTTAGATATCTATGTATAGATATCTATGTACAGATATCTATGTGTTAGATATCTATGTAAAGATATCTATGTGATAGATATCTATGTATAGATATCTTTGTAGAGATATATATGTCTTAGATATCTCTGTAAAGATATCTATGTGTTAGATATCAATCCGTTAGATATCTATGTATAGATTTCAATCTGTTAGATATCTATCCATAGATATCTATGTTTTAGATATTTATGTGTTGGATATCTATGTATAGATATCTATGTGTTAGATATCGATGTATAGATATCTATGTAGAGATATCTATGTGTTAGATATCTATGTAGAGATATCTATGTGTTAGATATCTATGTAGAGATATCTCTGTGTTAGATATCTATGTAGAGATATCTATGTGTTAGATATCTGTGTACAGATATCTATGTGTTAGATATCAATCTGTTAGATATCTATCTGTAGATTTCTATCTGTTAGATATCTATGTGTTAGATATCTATCTGTTGGATATCTATTTATAGATATCTATCTGTTAGATATCTCTTTATAGATATCTATCTGTTAGATATGTATGCATAGATATCTATGTTTTAGATATCTATGTGTTAGATATCTAGGTGTTAGATATCTATGTATAGATATCTATGTAGAGATATCTATGTGTTAGATATCTATGTAAAGATATCTATGTGTTAGATATCTATGTATAGATATCTATGTATAGATATCTATGTAGAGATATCTATGTGTTAGATATCTATGTAAAGATATCTATGTGTTAGATATCAATCTGTTAGATATCTATGTGTAGATTTCTATCTGTTAGATATCTATGTGTTAGATATCTATCTGTTAGATATCTATGTGTAGATTTCTATCTGTTAGATATCAATGTGTTAGATATCTATCTGTTAAATATCTATTTATAGATATCTATGTGTAGATATCTATGTGTTAGATATCTATGTGTAGATATCTATCTGTTAGAGATCTATGTAAAGATATCTATGTGTTAGATATCAATCTGTTAGATATCTATGTGTAGATTTCTATTTGTTAGATATCTCTGTATTAGATATTTATCTGTTAGATATCTATTTATAGATATCTATCGGTTAGATATGTATGCATAGATACCTATGTGTTAGATATCTATGTGTAGACAGCTATCTGTTAGATATCTATGTATAGATATCTATGTAGAGATATCTATGTGTTAGATATCTATGTAAAGATATCTATGTCTTAGATATCAATCTGTTAGATATCTATGTGTAAATATCTATCTGTCAGATATCTATGTGTTAGATATCTATAAATAGATATCTATCTGTTAGATATGTATGCATAGATATCTATGTGTTAGATATCTATGTGTAGATATCTATCTGTTAGATATCTATGTATAGATATCTATGTAGAGATATCTATGTATAGATATCTATGTAGAGATATCTATGTAAAGATATCTATGTGTTAGATATCTACGTAAAGATATCTATGTGTTAGATATCAATTTGTTAGATATCTATGTGTAGATTTCTATTTGTTAGATATCTCTGTGATAGATATCTATCTGTTAGATATCTATTTACAGATATCTATCTGTTAGATATGTATGCATACATATCTATGTGTTAGATATCTATGTGTAGATATCTATGTATAGATATCTATGTAGAGATATCTATGTGTTAGATATTTATGTGTTAGATATCTATGTGGAGATATCTATGTGTTAGATATCTATGTAAAGATATCTATCTGTTAGATATCTATGTATAGATATCTATCTGTTAGATATCTATGTGTTAGATATCTATCTGTTACATATCTATGTATAGATATCTATCTGTTAGATATCTATGTATAGATATCTATGTGTTACATAGATATATATGCATAGATATCTATGTGTTAGATATGTATCTGTTAGATATCTATGTGTAGATATCTATCTATTAGATATCTATGTATAGATATCGATCTGTTAGATACATATTTATACATATCTATCTGTTAGATATCTATGTATGGATATCTATCTGTTAGATATCTATGTATAGATATCCATCTGTTAGATATCTATGTGTTAGATATCTATGTAGAGATATCTATATGTTAGATATCTATCTGTTAGATATCTATGTGTTAGATATCTATCTGTTAGATATCTATGTGTTAGGTATCTTTCTGTTAGATATCTATGTGTCGATATCTATCTGTCAGATATGTATGCATAGATATCTATTTGTTAGATATCTGTCTGTTAAATATCTATGTGTTAGATATCTACCTGTTAGATATCTGTGTGTAGATATCTAATTGTTAGATATCTATGTGTAGATATCTATGTGTTAGATATCTATGTGTAGATATCTATGTGTTAGATATCTATGTGTAGATATCTATCTGTTAGATATGTATGTGTAGATATCTATCTGTTAGATATCTATGTGTTAGATATCTATGTGTTGGATATCTATGTGTTAGATATCTATGTATAGATATCTATGTACAGATATCTATGTGTTAGATATCTATGTAAAGATATCTATGTGATAGATATCTATGTATAGATATCTTTGTAGAGATATATATGTGTTAGATATCTCTGTAATGATATCTATGTGTTAGATATCAATCCGTTAGATATCTATGTATAGATTTCAACCTGTTAGATATCTATGCATAGATATCTATGTTTTAGATATCTATGTGTTGGATATCTATGTATAGATATCTATGTGTTAGATATCTATGTAGAGATATCTATGTGTTAGATATCTATGTAGAGATATCTATGTGTTAGATATCTATGTAGAGATATCTCTGTGTTAGATATCTATGTAGAGATATCTATGTGTTAGATATCTGT
>Ga0209700_108536_pt1 | contig 12990 bp, 8 predicted proteins | sample SiratroredBW_FD_187528 | JGI IMG/M metagenome (GOLD analysis project Ga0209700, IMG submission 187528) | Root nodule microbial communities of legume samples collected from California, USA - Siratro red BW (SPAdes) (version 2) | ecosystem: Host-associated > Plants > Roots > Nodule | place: USA... | reverse complement strand
CCCGACGTGGTGCAACTCCTTAAAATAATAATATTGTTAAACACCACGTCGGTTTTGTTTTTCTTAACCGACGTAGTGAGTTCAATCACTACGTCGGATATTAAACCGACGTATGATTCAACGTCTCTTGGGTCAACGTTAGGTCGAAAACCGACAAAAAAAGCCTCTTAGAACCGACGACGAAGGCTATTTTTCTACTAGTGAAGGTTGTTTGAATTTACTGGATGTAAATTTTGAATAGTAAAATTTTGTGTGTCTTTCTTTTGTTATCTTAATTACTCATTATCTTGATTTTTTTTAGTTCTTAGTAATAATTGATGGTCGCATATAATTTACTTTCATCAACATCAGTTTTAAGAAGAAAGTTTTAAACTCTATTGACTTTATTTTTTAAACCAATTCACCCTTTTAGTTCTATTTTGATCCTTGTTCTAGAGTTGGTGGTGGAATTGGGTACTTTTCTTTATTTATTATTTGCCTACTATATGATTATTGATTTTTGATTGAAATATTTTATTTATCACTTAAACATTATTTCTTGGATTGTTCTCGATTTACTCTACAAATATATGCTCCGCGTGCTTAATGAAATAGGGCAATTCTTTTAGCAATGACCAAGGATATACCTATTAAAAAAACTATATGGATTTTTTATTGAAATAATCAGCATAGATGTGTGGGATTCCATTGAAAATGATGCTTTTATCTCCGCTTCTTTGTTCTCTGAACCCTCTCTTTTACATGATTTCTTTATTAAATCAATTGACTTAATTGTGCGTTTATCAATATTGTTGATGATAACCAAGAAAAAGAACCTATAAAAGTTGAAATGGTGATAAAAAATGAAAAATTTAATATAATTTGAAAAACAAAAATATTTTTTATTAGGATTTGAGATTTTATGTGTATTTATTTGTATGTCTGTTATGTTATTTTGTATATGTGATGATATATGAACGGTGTGATTAATAAAAAAGTTAAATAGTCAAAATAAGTTTTTTTTACTAGTTTAGGTTTGAATTGGTTAAGACAGTAGATTGTGAGCTATCAAATACAAAAAAAATTAAAGGTTTGAAGAAAATCTTTTTTTATTCTTTTGTCAGGTCTCAAAAACACAACTTTTATAACTGAAATCTTCCACATTTTCTTGACTAACTTTCAAGAGTACAACCGAACTAAGAAACCGAGTGAAATAAGCGTAAGTTGCCTTTTACCTATCTCTTCAAGTTTCCATCTTACTCATCAAGGAGAAAAATATGCAAAGATTTTAGAAACATCACATGCATGTCTCTTTTATTGCATTTTAGAAACTTGAGCATGTTTTCTTAATTGACAACTTGTAGTTCCACTTTAATTGTGTTCCAGTTTTTTTTTTTTAATAAAATTAATTGCTATAAATTGTTATGATTGAACTTTTATATGACGAACTTTCCTTTTATTTGCCATTATGACAAGTATACATTCATATGGGCATTTATAGGTCATGATAGACCTTATAAATAAATATGCAAAGTTAAAATACTAGTTTAATCTAAATTATAGATAACAAAGAAATATAATTTCAAAATTTCTAAAAATAAGTTGAGAATTATTTCAAGATAATAAAAAATAGTTATTTTACAAATTGATTTGAAACATGAAAAATGAATATAAACTCAACTGAATAAATACATTCCGTTTTTTAATTAGTAATTTATTTATTTAGTCTCTTTTTTCACATGTGTAACAGTTTAGAAGAGTTTGAAGGATAAACCTAGAAATATATGCTACAAAACTGGTCCCCAAATTCGAATGATGATATTTATTCTCAAAGTTTGGGTCAGAATCCTTTAGCTCGGGAGACACCACTCCACGAGACTGAGTACAAACAAACTGCAAACACTATCATCATCATCTTCCATTCTCTGTCTCAGGTTCATTTTTCTTTGTTACTATTTTCTATGACTGACCAAAAAATAATGGTGCAAATAATGGTATACAGATCAAATACAGAGGGAATTTATCTTTATAATATTTCTTCCGTATTATATTTCCTCAAAGTTATCTCATAATACTGTAATGATAAAGATTATTAGTTGTTCTTGAGATGAGATACTGTAAAATCCGATTGGAGGGACCCCTTAGTTATAATAATAATAACTGTACTAGTAATGATAGCAGGGATATACACAGGTTTGTGAGTCATCAAATTGGCCTGATATAGGTTGATATGATCCCAAATTTCTTTACTCGATTTCTGATTGTCATCGTTTTTAGAGCACTGCTGTTTCTTACGAAAGAAAGATTTCACGAATTCACACCACTAGATTTGCATGTTATCTATTTGTTATTTAAAAAGGAAAAGCATAAAATCTATGCGTCTGACATGGCAATGCTTCGTTGATTTCGTGTGATGTTTTTCGTACTAAACTGTGTTATCCTTATTGTCATCGTGAAGTTTTACATTTATATGGAATGACTTGATTACCATGGCTCTCCATTATTTACACTCTTGCGATATATGAGCCAAATAAGTTAGAAAATACAATAAAATAAATGAATAAAAATAAAGTACATGTTAAAAATATGAAGAAAAATACATAAAAAATAACATACTTAGTTCATCACTTTTCAAATTATGTTTCGTCTCTCTTTCCCTCCCATAAAATAATCTATATTAATTCGATCTCTTCCACATATATTTTTATATCTTTTCTATAAGTCCATTCATCGCAGGACATGCACAAATATTGGTGTTTTGAAAAAAAAAATTAATAGCCAAAAATAAATTAAATAAAAAAGAGTACTTCAGAAATGCACCAACTCTTATACATTACAGAAGTTTATACACCTTTAACGGTTAAACAAGTCAAAATTAATCAATCATACTGATTTCACTTATGAAATAGATGGTGTAAAAATAATACATGACTTTTATAATTTATTATGAATTAGTTTTGATGCATCATTAGTAAGTTTGTCAATTTTGTATAAATTTAAATAATATTGATTTGTAATTAGTTAACAATAATAACTTAACATCTATATTAACGCAATTCTTAAACATTTTTAATCTTATATTTTATAAAAGTTACGAAGTATAAAGTTTAATTTGACAGTTACAACAACTTGAGAGTTCTCATTAGTTTCGATCATATAGAATAGAAGTGAAGATTATTAACTACATCGTATTTTTTTAAAATTATTTTAATTTAATAAAAAAAAATTGAATATATCGTTTATAATGATTATATTTGTCCTAGCAATTTTTTCTCGTGAAATATATTTGTATAAAAGGGTAATAAAAGATTGTTATCCGTGCTAAACTTATATATATATATATATATATATATATACACACGTCTATTTTTATTTCACTTAATTATTTATATTCTGTTCATTTCGATATATTATGATAAAATTCTTTAACTGTACCTTTGCATGCATCAAAATATGAACTTTCATAATTTCAAATCACTGTTCTCTTGGGGGAAGAAAAGAAGGCGCGCACTACCGTCTACCAGTCTCATTTCAAAAGCCATACTGTTGGTGTTCGTCAACTGCAGAATTAAACTTATTTAATTAATTAATTTCAAAAGGAAACAACTATATATAGTCTTTAGCCACAAACCCGTGAGAAACCAATGAAAAGAATAGGCACACAACAACTTTCTGCAGAAACCAAAGGGTAGAGAGAGCAAGTTAAGATGAAAAGAAAGGGAGGTTATGAGAACCAAGATGCTGTGAACAGAGGTGCTTGGTCTGCTGAAGAAGACCAAATCCTTATTAACTACGTTCACCTCCATGGAGAAGGAAAATGGGGGCAGATTTCCAGAAGAACTGGTATGTATCTATCTATAGTGTATATAAGCACATACATGCATATGTAATTATTTGGTTAAAAGCACAAACAAAAATCATTAACTTGTTTCTAAGAGTTCTTCAAATTTTTTCCAGTTTTCATTGCATGAGTTCGTTACTTGTGAATATTTATATATATAGGTGTGTGTGGGTGTGTGTAGGTTTAAGACGAGGGGGAAAGAGTTGCAGACTTCGATGGTTGAATTATCTAAAGCCAGATATAAAGAGAGGAAACATTTCTTCAGATGAAGAAGATCTCATTATCAGACTACATAGCCTCTTAGGGAATAGGTACATCTATTTATATCATAGATACATTTGCAGGGAATTTTCCCATTTTTTGAGGCACAAGAATACCAGAAAACACTGTTAAAATAGGTGATTACTGACAACATTTTTCATTCATTATATATCTGTTACAGATGGTCTCTTATTGCGGGACGTTTGCCTGGGCGTACAGACAATGAAATCAAGAACTATTGGAATACTTATTTGAGAAAGAAAGTAGAGGAGAAACACAATCATAACAGCGACATTCCTATGGAATTACGAATTGAATCTCCAGAGTGCTCAAAACACTCTTTTGGTATGGCTATTGATCCTACCAAATCTTCTCAACCAGTTAGTTGTACCGAGGCTATGATGCCAACTGCAGCACTCAATGATTCAGTCAACACAAAGGGTTTGATTTCAACAAGTTGGACTGAAAACCCACTTGCATCTACCCCACCAGATCATCATGATGGTTGCTTAGAAGATTTCCCTAAACACTTTGATATAAGTGACCTGTTTACGCCCAACGAGGATTGTCATTTCAATGGATATTCTTGTGTTGAATTGCCCCAACATTTTGGAGATGAATCCTGCAGGGTTAATGATGCGATTTGTGAAACATGGTATGATAATTGGAAGAATGAAGACTATTTTCCACTCGAATATGATGTGGATTTTCCTTTATTTTAATAGTTGACAAACCTTAACTACAGTGTTTTGGGTGGTTTTAGTATTGTTATCTAGTCAAAGTTTAAATTTTATCTCAATATTTCACATAACCAAGTTATGGTTATTGAGGTAACATTTTAACTTGATTAAAAAGTAGTACAAGAACTTACCTAGAGTTATATCTAAGTCTTTTTGTTAGAATACTTGATGGTTGTGACTTTTGGTGTGGCTTATTTTGACATATACTGAGTTGTGTGTTATTAGGTGAGGAGAATAATGTTATGAGAGTTATATTGCAATTTTGGTGAATTGATGTATGAGAGTTATGAAAATAAATGTTACTTTAAATAATGTTATTTTATGAGTATTCAAAAAGAACTGTAAATAGGATATAGATTCATTTTATACAAGCAGGAGGATAGAGCTTAGTCTCACAAGTCCTCAATCAAAACATGCTCCTATAGCCCTTCAAAATATGATTCAATTCAGCTCTCTAGCCTCCTTAGTCACAATGTGATCAGTTTTATTTCACAAGGAGTTAACTTTGCAAGTCTAGTGTTGACATAAGACAGCATTCCTGTTATATATAGGGTACGCGAAGTCCTTATTAACTCATGATCTTAAATATTCTTGTACTTCTGTAAAGTTTATATACTCATGCTCTTATATATATAATGTAGCATGCATAAAAAGTATCCAAATATAGAAAAGAACAAATACTATAAAAAAAATGATGAAAAGTATAAGAATAAAAAAATATAAAGTTAGAAAGAAAAGAGAAAACGCTACATAGTTGATACTCTAAATGTATTTACTAAATGTTATTAATAAGATCACCAATTAATAAAAGATGTATAAATTATATTAAAAACGCTTGCCTAATACACTACATCTTTGAGTTGATAAAATCAATTATTCGGGAGCTTTAAAGGGTGTAGCATTTATTTTAATGTGGATAGAGGCTTCAGAATATTTGGTAGCTCTGACCAAATTTTCTTTTATTTTATCAAAACCCTGATGAGTAAAAGTAAAATGTAACATTATATTTTAGTTGAAAAACCTTGCACCGGTAAACTTCACCATACACTTGCTTTTTGGAATAAAAAAACTTTCAAATGTAGATTATTTTAACCAAATATATGTGTTTTATGATTGATTGAAGTTGAAAAGCACTTCAAATAAATAGTGATAAATTAGTTTTTTATTATAAAGAAAAAGGAAAATGTTACTTTGCCAACTGATGCAAAATAACTCTCCTTTAATAATGGTGAGCTAATTGCTTAGGTGGCTAATGAGTATTTTTGTTTTTTTAGAATTTTAATTTTAAAAAGTGAAAAAGTGTTTGAGGGATGGAGTCAATTGTGTGGAGATTTTACATTCCAAACCGAAAAATCGTCCCACATTGAAAAGTATATCCCCTCCAATACTGAAAAATTGCTCAATACCAGAAAGATTGAAGGAGACGAGTGAGTACATATTGTGAAAATTGAGGGTTTTATTAGAGAAGAAGAAATGTGAAATTTACAGTAAATGAAGAATAAGTAAGGGAAAACTAAGATCAGGCCGCTACCCAAAATGGAAACCCATCCACGAACCACCTCACATCACCGCAAATCAAAACAAAACACCGCTCCACCAGAGAACTGCAACCTAACAACCAACTACTGCTCCAAAGCATTATCTCTGAAACTCGTCTCCAAAGCACTACCGTTCCCATCCAGCTACCAATCACGACGACACACACAAAATAACTTAAGTTCATTTTCATTTCAGGTTAAACACCCCTAAAGTCCAATAAAAAATACTTCTTTGATACGGTCAGCACTTCTAATTAAAAAATTATTTTCATTCCAACTCACTGTCACGTAAGGATGTCAAGTGGTTGGTATGCCAGGTGGCGGTGTCAAAGTATCAGCACCCAAAGAAAAAGGATAAGAGTGATAAATTAGTTTTTTATTGTAAAGAAAAAGGATAAAAGTTCCAGACTTAATCTTATACTCACATATGTAATCTATTCTTCTTTCCTATTCTTTGTTTGTTTTCAAAGATAAATTTGATAAAGTGAAATTGAGATAAAAGTACATGAAGAGTGAGTTCGTTTAAATTAAAGAAATACAGTGAAAAATCAAAGAAAATACGTAAAAAGTTTGCAAGTGATATGATAAGTGTGATTGATATTTTAAATTTTTAATTGACAAAATTATAGAAAATACGTAAAAAGTTTGCAAGTGATATGATAAGTGTGATTGATATTTTAAATTTTTAATTGACAAAATCATAAGATTTCAAATTTTCCTTAATGGTTAAAAATAATTGAAAATGAAATATGATTCATTTGTTTGGTATGATTTATAATTTTTTTTTTCATAACACTTCTAGGAGTAGGATGCGACTTTCCCTCCGCTTTTCTTTACCTTCAAATAATCACAAACCTCTTGATCCAAACATAGGTGCCCCTCTCTTGTTTGTCATCATGAATAGTCAGCTCACAAAAACAAACATAATATTAGTTTAAGAGTGTATTTGTTTCAAGGAGAGGATTTGGGGGAAAGGAAGATCATGGATTTAAGGGGAAAGAGAATGGAAAGTGAGCTTGTTTGGATTAAAGGAAAAGGGTAAAAAGTTAAGGGAAATAAAGAGAAATTTATAAAGTTTGTGAGTGATGTGATGAGTGTGATTGATAAAAATTCTTTTAATTGATGAAATTATAACATTACAATTATGTCATTCCGGTTAAAATTATTTTAAAATGAAATATGATTATTTATTTGTACATAGAACTCATATGATTAAAACATTATTTTTCACTACAGTCCATGAACTCGGTTGAAAATAAATACAAATTATATACATTGTGGATACATGAAAAATTGTTAAAAATAAATTTTGATAAAATTAAATAAAATTGAAATATAAATAATGTAAAAGATTTAAGACAAATTGTAAATTTCATAAAACTCAATAAAATAAACCAAAATTAGTGTACAAATTCAATACCTAATTAATATTAAACAATAGTATAATACATCAGTTTCATCTACAAACCCTAAACGATCTTAAGGACAGACTAAATAATAACAATCATGCCATACTCATATATGTCAATTGACATTAATGTATGTCATATCATTACCTTAAGTTATGGGCAAAATCAGTTAGGATATGATGTTGCACCTTGCTCCTAGATGGTTGATTTAAGAATTTTTTCTCCAATTGCATTCAACATTATGAAAGTGAGGAAAGACTATTTCCTCATACTGGTGAAAAAAGGAATGAAACAGTGAAACACTTTGATTGTTTATGTTATGTCCAATAATATGTAGAAATTTAGTAATTTGCTCCTCCAGTATTGACTGAAATGAATTCTTTACAACCTCATATTTCCTTAATGGATCACATAAATTAATGAATGTTTCCAATCCCATACAAATAATGGGCTTTTTTCCCAGGTGTACTTTTCACATTAATGCATAAAATATGTAAAAAAAAATTATTTATCAAAATAGAGAAATTCTGCCAGTTACATAAGATTTCAAATTAATGAATCCTTCCACCTATCCATGATTTCAGGCTGGTTAAATATAAGTGACATGCTGACTATTTCAATTAAAACATTAATTAAGATCGTTTCTCTCTCTCTGCAATCATTTGACACTATCTTTGTTACATTTAACATTTAACAATTAACAAAAAAAATTAATAATAATAATAATTAACAAAAATGTAACAAAAAAATTAAGGCATACAAATTTATTTTAAATTAAAACAAAATAATATAATGATAATAATAATAATAAGAAGAAGAAGAAGAATTTTAATTAAATTCATTCAAATTTAATTTAAATGATAATAATAATTAAGAAACAATAATTATAATTAAATTCATACAAATTAAAATAAAATAATAATAATAATATTTAGGGATAATAATGATAATAATAATATGATGATTATTTTCTAAGAAATAATAATAATAATAATAGTAATATTCTAACAAATCTAATTAAAATAATAACAACAATAAAGATTATTATAATAATAATAATATAATAAATTTTATAAATAAAGAAAATAATATTTAATAATATAATATTAACTATTCAGTGATAATAAGTGGATCAAGTTGGAGTTGTAGGTCACTCTACCATTAACAGACACTCTAACTATTAAAATATCAACTATTTATCATATCATAATAAACTAACATAATCAAATTAAGATATACAAATTTATTTAAATTAAAACAAAATGATATAATGATAATAATAATAATAATAATAATAATAAGAAATTAATAATTTGATTTAAAAGAATAATAATGATTAAGTGATTAAATATTTGATGTGGAAGTAACTAAACTGATTAAATTAAAGTAATGACACGTAATATTCTCATTATTTCATTATTATTATTATTATTATTATTATTATTATTATTATCATTATATTATTTTTTTTAATTTAAAAATAAATTTGTATGCCTTAATTTTTTTTAACAGTTTTGTTAATTATTATTTTGTTAATTGTTAAACTAACAAACATAGTGTCAAATAATTAGAAGATGATAACAGGGAGAGAAATTATTTTAGTTAATGTCTTTAATTGAAATTGTCAGCATGTCACTTATATTTTACCAGCCTGATGTGTAGGTGGAAGGATTCATTAATTTGAAATCCTATCTAACTGACAGAATTTACTTTGATAAATAATTTCTTTTGTCCATTTTAGGCATTAATGTGAAAAAGTATACCAAAATGGGAAAAAATCCCAATAAACATGTTCTAACATTGTTCAATATGCATCAAGTATGATATCAACTCCTCCGATACTCTTATTGTGGTATGAAGTCCCTAATAGTGTGTTTACCACTTTGACAGACACATTATATTCAATCCATAAGCAACTATGTAAAGTATTATCAGTACTACTACTTTCTTATGTAACTGTATTTATTGTTGTAAGTGTGGAATTAGATTCCAATCCACACCAATAACCTTGTTATGCATTATCTCTCTATTGTTAAAATACATAGACCAATCTTTTTTCCATGTCAAAAATGTCTTTTACATATATAATTACAAAATTTACTATAATTAATTAAATTTTATAGAAAATATAAATTAATTTAAATGTAAATATGTAATTTACATTTTTTATCTTTCATATTATCTAATTAAATTAATTATTTTTAATTTATAAAAAGTTTCATCACAATCAAAAGTAATATTTTCTAGTTCGTTAACATTAATATAAATTAACTTAAACATAATGGTCAACATTTTGCAACTTCAAAACCTAATTAATCTTAATTATTCAATAATAATAATAATAATAATTTATAACAGATAATTATATATTTTTAACTTTCAAAATCTTCGTATGAAAACATATTTACCCTTTAATTAAATTAATAAAAAATTTCAAACAAAAATAAAAATACCTAAAATTAACCTATTTAACATTTTCCAATCAACAATTTAAAATTAAGAATACACTATTTTCCTTAACTAAAGTAGTGTACATATAATACTATTTCCATGTACATAACATAATCTTAACATAAATGCAAACATGATCATAATCTATATTTTCTCTTTCACTCTAATTAAATCCAAGTCATGTAAATATACATGTAATCAATTACAACGACATGCAAATAACCGCATATAATGAAGTTTTTACTTAGTGATAATTAGAATAATAGGAAAGAGATAACACCAAAATTGATTACAGCAACGAGGTCAAAATAAGAGATCACATTCCTCCAAAGCAAGTAAAATATATGCAAGTACGTATAATATATGATATGGTTAAAAATGTCACTCTCCAAATCAACCTAAAACACTCGAAATAGTTATAAAAAAAAAAAAAAAAAGTTTCCTAATCGATTATCCAACCCATAATCGATTAGACAATGAATTCCAGGGTCGTTGTTGCATTTTGAAAACCACGTCTCACCTCCAATACCCTTACTCAATGGGTGCATCTTCATATATCTTGTACAAATGTGAAGAATTTATCAACAACTGGTCCATCAATGATGCTTCCTGAATCAGCACCACCAAACCACCTCCACCAGCACCTTCCTTTTAACTTGCACCACCAACCAACCACCCCATCTCCTCTTCACACAACAAAAATGATGAACTCAGGTCACACCAAGCACACCAATAGCAAGAGGAACCAGACAGTGTGAATCAAAGACATGTATTCATGGGTTTTTAGTGGCAAGTTCAAATCTCATCATGGTCAACAAACGAATCTTTAAGCCTCTGTCGTTTTAGGAATCTCTATATACAAGAATCTTTGTCATGTGAAAAAAACAAAGATTCAATCATGTTACACTCGCTGACGTAACTTTCTCCGTGTTTTTTTTCACACCTGTAAGAGATCAAAATCCTATTTTCCTGCAAATTCTCACTTTCATTTTCTTACACGTCACTCGATACAAATGCAAATGGTAACCTCAAATCTATCTTCTCCAAACATTTATCTAAAATAAATAAGATGTAAGTTTTATTTCGATAACTATCGTCTTTCCCAAATACTCAAAGACTTCATTTTATAATCTCATTAAAAGAGTAATTAATAGAATTAGAATTTTTTTTTATAAAGATTAGGACATCTTTCAAAAATCCCATTTTATTAAATTTGTTCTTTAATAATAAGAAAAACATCGACTTTTTTTTTTTTTCACTTCCCATGATTATGTTTTTATTTAAATATGTTTTGAAAAAATTAGTTTCTTATATGTATAATAACTACCGGTGAGAATCATTATATATTGACACTAGTTTTTATTTTTTACATTCACCTGAAAAGTGAAAAGAAATATTATTTTATTATAATATAATATTTTATTAAAAAGCCTTTTATCAACAGTGGTGTCCAAAGATTTTATTTTGTTTTTTGCTTTCTCTTGGGTTTCTGAACTAGTGACTTTGGGCTTATATTTTATTTAGTTTTCTTTGGGGTCGGGTCTTCTTATTGAAATAATTATATTGTGTTTTTCATTTTACATTTTGGTTAGTCATATATAAAAAGAGTTTTTTTTTTTCTTTTAATGAGAGGAATAGATAATAGTGTACCGTATATTAGGAACGACTGTTTGTTTAAATACATAAAAATTTTGTAAAAAGTCAATTAAATTGAAAAAAAAAAACTGCTTGCGTAACTTTTATATTTATATTTAGGGGTTTTCCTATTAAATGAAATCATGAAAGCAATTGATGGAGAGATTATTAGGTGGTTCTCCATCACCATCTTATTAGTCTCAGTGAATTTCTAAATGACATTTAAATTCTTATTTAAGATAAAATAATTTATGTTAATTTAATTATTTGTTACATCAACATTGGTAGGGGATAAGTAAATGCTATTGGAGACATTAATTTCAATAAGTATTTCTTAAAAGAGTTTTTAAATTATTACTTCTATAATCTTAACTCTTTGTGGTCTATAAAATTTTAGATCATTTAAAAAACCGATACCAAGAAATTCACATTTTTTATATTTTATATTTAGCTTAATTATGTTTCAAATAAATTATACTTAAAAAGTATTTAATTCTGATTATGAAAAAAATAAAGAGATGAGCAAAGATGAATAAAAATGAACAAAGGATATGAGAATGAAAATATTCTCTATTTTTTTGTATATTTCATCAAACAATAGAGAACTGAATATATATACAAGTACTGTACCCATTCTAAGTATAGCTAAATAAAGAAAACAAAATAAAATTATTATAATTTGATAATGTCATAAAAATAAATAAATAGAATTGATGATAATTTGATTATACCATAAAGACAAAATCACATAATTAGTTTCCTTCTAGAAGTCTTTCTCTGAACCCCTGCAAGTTGGGGAGCAAATATTGATGAGACCCAACTTGTAACAAATATTCTTGAAAGACTGAGGACCTAAGACTTTGGTATAAATGTCTGTTAGTTGCTCTGTGGTGGAAATGGGAAGCAAATGAATGAGACTCTTCTTCAACTTTTCTCTAACAATGTGACAGTCTATTTTTATATGTTTGGTGCGCTCATGAAACACTGGATTTGCTGCAATATATCTTGTTGAGTCATTGTCACAATATAAAAGAGATGGTTGCTCAAAAGGAACTTTCAAATCTTGAAGAAGATAGACTAGCCATTGAATTTCACAAGTAACAGTGGCCATTGTCCTGTATTCAGCTTCACAGGAA
>Ga0209700_108534_pt1 | contig 13000 bp, 9 predicted proteins | sample SiratroredBW_FD_187528 | JGI IMG/M metagenome (GOLD analysis project Ga0209700, IMG submission 187528) | Root nodule microbial communities of legume samples collected from California, USA - Siratro red BW (SPAdes) (version 2) | ecosystem: Host-associated > Plants > Roots > Nodule | place: USA... | reverse complement strand
CAAGGAAGAAAAGATTCCAGTTCACTCTTTTCGAGAAACTGGAAAAGCTATCTTTTCAGATAAGCTCAATGGACACTTCTTATGGGATGTAGATCCATCCGCGTGTGACTCAGACTGTGATTGCTACGAAGACCATGATTCTGATTCAGAATTATCTTCAGATTCTGATGATGAAGATAATTTCAAAAAGAAAAAACAATGCAAACCTCCTCCAAAGCCAACCAGGAGATATGACCCTGATAACGGGCCATGGATCGGGATCAGAAAGACAAGAGACCCTCTCTCCATCTATGAGAGAGGAATAAAAGCCTTGAGAAAAGAAGGATATCCACCAGCAGATCCAAATCTAATCACCTGGCCTCCTCCGAAAAATTGTTCAAACCTTTTTCAAGAGAAAAACCCAGTAGCAGTTCCCTGCATGATGTTTACCAATGAAGACTTTCCTTCCTTGGAAAGACAAGTTGATACAGGAAAGAAAATTTCCACAAAACCTTTTGTGCAACCAACAGAAATCCTTCCAGATGGAACTTACAAGCCTTCTACTCAGGCAGAAGAAGTTTTAAACTGGCAGACAACCAATTCACTGGCTCAGAACAATCTTTTGAAAGTCATCGAAAAAAAGGTCGATAAGATGACAGAAGCATTTCAATATCAACTGAACCAGATGTCTGAAAAGATTCAAAAGGCCTATGCAGAAACAAAACAGAAGATTGAAGCCCTGGAAAAAGAAATGGAGAAAAAAGCTGAAAGAAGCTTTCATGAAAATTCAAGAAGAGAACAGGAGCTACAAAAACTAAGAAAACAGGTTTCTGAGATTGAAGAATATGTGAAAACAATTGCAAAACCACCACCAGAAAACACATATTCACCATTCCCTATTTCTCCGAAAAAACTTTTGTCCAGCACAGTAATACACCATCCAGTCAAACCACCTTTCTTACCTCCTACTTTGCCAGAACAAACCACCTTTTTTGGAAAAAAACCCCAAAACCATAACCACATCAACATCTCAAGACATTCCTTTTGAGGAAACAGAAGCAGAAGAGAAACCACAAGACCAAATGATGGTCTCTTTCAGAAATCAAAGACTTCAAGATTCAGAAGAAGATGAAAAAGATTCTCTTGATTCAGATCAAGATCCAGAAATATCAGAAAACTCATCTGAAAACATTTCTGAAAAAGAGTATGCAGATCTAACAAAGATTTGCATGGCTTCTCCTGAAGAAGATGCTGGAGGATCCACCTCCAGATTACATCCACAAGAAATCAACACTCCATCCTAAAAAATCACAGGACCACCTCTATTCACACTAGATGACATTCCACCAACTCAGTGGAGAAAGAGGCTTCTTGATTTCAAAGCATGGATGGATGCGAAATTGATACACCCTGATGCTGACCAATATAGAGTCATTGAAGAATTTTGTGCAAGGATGACAGGAACTCTCAAAGAATGGTACCAAAGCATAGGTACCGTAAACCAAGATCAGCTCCACAGATTTGAAAATACAGATGTGGTGATCTCTGCAATTCATTTCGAATTCCTCAGAAATGTAGACATTGTCAATAAAGAAATCCGAAAGGAATACTTTGAAATGAAGTGTTGCTCATTAAAGCTCAAAGATATCGAAAGACACTTCCAGAGGATGCAGCAAAGATTTTATCAATTGAATGGATACAATGATTCGAGTCTGAAAAGCACCTATGCAAGCTCACTCCCTGAAGAAATCCAAGGAGAAATGTACAGAATGTTGAACATCCAAAATAAAGAAATCATTCAGATGACACTTGGAGAAATACAACAGACATGCATTGTTGCCCTTGACAAACTATGCAGCCAACAACAACTACTTGAAGGAATCATGAAGAACCAGAAAAAATACTCAAAGACGTGCCAGAAAAAATACCTGGAGATAAAGTGCAAAAAGAAAGATTGCTCTTGCAAAAGCAAACCTTTCTCAAAAGGAAGAAATTTCATAAGACTTCCCAAGTACAAAAAGAGATACAAAGGAAAGAGGAAGGTGAAATTCTTCAAACAAAAATCATTCCCTAGAAAAAAGAAAGGGAACAGATGTTTTATCTGCGGAAAGACAGGACACTTTGCAAAATCCTGTCCAAATAAAACAGAAAAATCTGCAAGGTTAATCCAAACCTTACAGATTGAAGAAGATGTAGAATCACTCTACAGTGAGCAAGAATATCCAGATGAAGACACTGTTTTTGGCATAGATGTCTCAGAGATGACAATTCAGAAAGTGGAGAATCAGAAGAATTCTCAAAAGAAGAAGATGAATGTCATCATCATTTTCCAATTCTATCCTTTGATCTGATAACAAAGGTAGAAGAACAGTCTCTGGTATCTATTCCACCAGCACCCAACATTGAAGTTCATATACTCCCTTTAAGATATGACGTTCCAATCAAAGCAATCACTTTCATTGACACAGGAGCTACAAGAACCATGATGAACCCTAAAATTCTTCATCCAGAATTTTGGGAACAAAAAAGATTAAAGTTCAAAGCTGCAAGTGCAGAAATCTTTACAACAGAACTGATGACCAGAAAAAGCATCGGAATTAAATTCTTTCCAGATTGCATCATCTACACCAAGGTCATTGGAACAGACCTTCCAGGAAAAGATATCCTTATTGGCATGGACGTTTATTCTCAGCTTAAAGGGATACAATTACTTCCAAATGGTGTAAGGTACAGGAAGAGTTTCAAACCATTCAATCCATTAATGAAGATTTTTAGTCTGTCAGAAGCACCTCCAGAATATGCAGAATACAAAGAAAAGCTTCTAAAGTTATGTGCAGACAGCCATGACTTATTCCAACATCCAAAACCTCTTTGGAAGAATGAAGAGTTCTTTGTGCAACTACCTTTCAAACTCAATGAAGACATAAATCCAACTAAAGCTATTCACTCCGGGATGACTCCCAGTGACAGACAGGCCGCACTAGAAGAATGTCAAAAACTCTTAAAACAAGGGTTAATTGAGCCAACCAATTCTGATTGGGCGTGTCAAGCTTTCTATGTTGAAAAAAGGTCAGAAAAAGTCAGAGGAAAGAAGAGACTTGTCATTGACTATAGACCACTGAACCTTTTCCTCAAAGATGATAAGTTTCCTTTACCCAAGATATACACTCTCTATTCGTATATCACAAATGCCTTTGTCTTTTCAAAATTTGATTTAAAATCAGGATTTTGGCAACTTGGGCTAGACCCAAAAGATAGGCCCAAAACTGCATTTTGCATACCCAATGCCCATTTCCAATGGACAGTTCTACCTTTTGGATTGAAAGTCGCACCATCACTATTCCAAAAAGCCATGACCAGAATTTTTGAGCCCATATTAACCTCTGCACTCATCTACATAGATGACATCCTTTTATTCTCACCTGATGAAAAAAGCCATAAAGAACTGTTAGAGAGATTCTATCAGTTAAGTCACCAGTATGGCCTCATGCTATCATCTTCAAAGTCTCAAATTGGAACCACAGAAATAGAATTCCTTGGAATGAAATTTACCAGAGGAAAATACTCTCCTCAACCCCATCTTGTTGAAAAACTACCAAAGTTTCCTGAGAAAAACTTTACTGTCAAGCAAATCCAGCAATTTCTTGGAATCTTGAATTATATCAAAGATTTTATTCCCAACATCTCTCACCACACCTCAAAACTATCAAAATTGTTGAAAAAGAATGCACCACCATGGGGAGATGAACAGATTGAAGCAGTCAAAATTCTGAAAGAAATCGCAAAAAATCCTCCACCATTAAAGATACCTGGAGAAGGAAAGAGAATCTTGCAAACAGATGCTAGTGACCATTATTGGGGAGCAGTCTTAATTGAAGAAATTGAAGGACAGAAATTTTACCGCGGACATGCTAGTGGACAGTTCAAACAAGCTGAAATTCATTACCATACTACTTTCAAAGAAACACTTGCTGTCAAATATGGAATCCAAAAGTTTGATTTCCACTTAAGAGGACACACTTTTGAAGTTCATCTTGATAATTCATCATTTCCCAAAATGCTTGAATTGAAGAACAAAGTTCCTCCAAGTCCTCAAATCCTCCGTCTGAAAGAATGGTTTTCCAGGTATGATTTTACAGTCAAACACATCAAAGGAAATAAGAATGTGATCCCTGATTATCTATCCAGACCTAAAGAAGTCCAATCACAACAACACCAGTTAAAAGAAAACATCAGAACAATCCTTATCTTCATAGATACCCATGAATATCCCCTGATCATGATGAATGAACCCTTAGACAAAGGATCTTCTTCACAAAACTTTCATGAATTTCCTCCAGAATTATTAAGAATCCAGCCAATCACTCCTACAGTCATAAAATCCTTTGCAGAAACACATATGTTCCATTACCTTGCCACTACAATCCAAGAACACCAGATAAAACCAAAATCCACTTGGTTCAATCCTGCTGCACCATATTTAAATATTTTTCCATTATTAATGGATGAAATGTTCACAGAAGCTGACATGTGGTATTTATGGTGTACTACTGCAATATTCAAATACCTGTTATCTTTCCCTCTTTCAAAGCCATTGAATATCTCATAGACCGAAAAAACCAGAACACCTTGCTCTGGAAATTTCTTTCATGGTATTATCCCATACATTGGTGGAAAGAACAGATTCACAGAGAATTATGCAGATTCAATGTTTGGAAATTAGATGAAGAAGAGGCAAACAAATTTGTTTCCATCTTCATAATTCACAGGCCTTATTTTAAACATCCCAGTGGAAGCATATATACCCAAAATCAAGCTCTGTCATATGCAACTTTTCCAAATCTGAAGACATTCATGAAACCTAACAATCCTCCTTTTTGGAAGGAAGAATTGACCATACACCTTCATGAAATAAATGGTTTCAAAATAACTCAACAACCAGTCTCATCCAGTTGTAACAAACTCAAAAATCTTGATTTAATATGTTCACCAGACTGGGAAGTTTCTCCAGAAGTTTGGAATGAAGAATTCAAAAGAGTCCATACTCCATCAGAACCTCCAAATAACATTCCTGTTTCTGAATCAAATCTTCTCTGGCAAGATTGGCAACAAGAAGACAAAACTGAAAAAGAAGAAATTTTCTGGAAAGAAGAAAAGAAACAGAAGTACAAGACAATCTGGCAAGATTCCCAAGACCCCTGGCCACCTTGGCCTTCCAGCTCACGAAATGATCCAAATGAATCAGATACAGAAGGATAAGATCTTATCAGAAAATTATCCAGCAAGCCTCAAAGGACAGACAACAAACACTGTAGACATATCCAGCAAAGCTCAAAGGACAGACAAAAAGCACTGTGGATATAAGACAAAATGTCCTTGTCAAATAGTGTTCTTTACTTTATGTCGTTGTCGCATAGTGTTTTTAACTTTATGTCATTATCGCATAGTGTTTTCAACTTTATGTCACTGTCAAATAGTGTTTTTAGCTTTATGTCACTATCAAATAGTGTCTGATGTATTATTGCTTTTTTGTTTGTATATGAGTCCCTTTGTCTATAAAAGGGAACTCAGAAGAATGTATCAAGCAGACAGTTCTTAAGTTTGAATAATATCAGTTTCTCAAACTATGAGTTTCTAAACCTCTCTTCTCTTTTCCTTTCTCTGGAAATTTTAGTTTTGTATGATGTGATTTAGTCAAGAAGGAAGAAGTAATCTCTGGGCAAGTTTATAAATTTAACCGTAAAAATTATAAGGCGATAATTTTAAAATATCAATATCTAAAAAGAAAAAAAATATCTTACACGAATTAAAACCAATTGAAGGACTTAACCTTACAATTTTACAATGTTAGTTAATAACAGGATGCCTATTATAATAGCCTTTTATAATGACTATTTTAAATATTATATTTAAAATATGTTTTTATTAATTTATAGGGGAATATTTTTTTACTTATTATGTATATAATTTAAGGGATAATATATTTTTTATCTTTATATTTTTCCTCAAATTTAGTTTTATTTTTTACATTTTCCAAATTGATTGATTACTAATGAAACTTTAAAAATTATGAATTTAGCTTTTTATTTTCTTTTGATAAAAAATATCACTAAATGTTATAATTAAGTATAACTAATTAAAAATATAACATATTGTATGAATTTAACTTATTTTATCAACTTTATAATAGTAAAAATGATCATTATAAAAGTTAATTTAAATATAATTTTTTTTAAAATAACACTTTTAAAAGTTAGAAGACTGAATTTATCAATTTAAAAACGTAAGGATCAACAGATAACTTTGAAAAGAAAAATACAAACAAAAACACACTTTCCCAAAAAAATAAACGAAAAACACCTTACAGTTTTCCTTGACTTTAAAAGTACCAGCTTTACGGTTGACTTTTTGTAGTGGAGAAAATCACGATCAAACGTTTTATGTGTAATTATTTGAATGAATGATCCCTTTTATAAATAATTAAAATGTTATTAGTAAAAGCTTCGTTATTTTCTTAAAATAAATTAAATTGATACAGTATTATCTTAAACATTTTTATCCTATCAATAAATTTAAAATATCTTAAATTTATAATTTAAAGTAATTATAAAAATTAACTATCTTAGTTATATAATAATTCATATAGAGTTATAACATGTTATATTTGTTTAAATAAATATTAATATATTAATTTTTTTAGTTTAAACATAAAGAATAATCGTAAATCTTTCGTATATGTACCGAACGTGATAGACTTTCAGAGAAGTTTGCACTTTGCAAGGCACAGAATGAAGTAGGTGTGAAGAAAGGATAAAAAGTTCCTACAGTATAATAGGCTGAGTTTGTATTATTTTTTGTAATACACAATACATTTAACAAGACGTAAATTATAAAATATATCACTTATACATAAAATATTTGATCTTATTAAATTTCCCTGAAAATTCATATATGAAGAATTGAAATTAAGAAGTAAAGTCTCCTATGCCAGCCTTTCATCTAAGTAAAGAAACTTCATATAAGACTATTTCATTTGATATGTGGGGATGCATAAGGAAGAAAAGAGAAGTTAATGACTGGAATTTGGAAGCAACTGAAAATTCAAAGCTTGTTTCATTTGTCTCAAAGTTTGGCCCTTGACTTGTGACTTTATCCTTTCAATTCAAATTGTATTTCTTTTTCTATTAGATTCTATTCAAATTAAATCATACAATAAGATAAAGAAAAAGACAAATCAAAGTACTAATTAACATGATTACGTTTAGAATCATAATTCTTCATCTTCCTTTGCTAAAGCCCATTCAAATATGCCAGCCATAAACAGCCAATAAGTATTAACATGGCTATAAAAACCTGAGTTCCCATTTGTTGAAAAGATGACAAAGGAGACAACAATGGCAAATTCAGTGGCAAAATTACTTTTCCTTTTTGTCACCGTTTTCACTTCAATTTTCCCCGCCGCAACTTCTAGTTCTGCTGGCCTTGAGCAAGGTTTCCTTCATTGTTTTCAGGCAATTTTAGGAAAGAACACAACTTCAGAAGTAACATTCAGTAAAAGTAGTTCTTTTTATGAACCCCTTTTGAATTCTTCTATAAGAAACGCCAGATTCCTAAGCAGTTCAGTCCCAAAACCAAATCTTATTGTCACTCCACAAAGCCTATTCCACATCCAAGTATCATTGCTTTGCTCAAAGAAAAACAAGTTAGAAGTAAGAGTTCGAAGTGGGGGGCATGACTACGAGGGCCTTTCTTATGTTTCTCACGTTCCATTCCTCATCATTGATCTTATCAACCTTAGGTCCATAACCATTAACATGGATGAAGAAAGTGCATGGGTTCAATCAGGTGCTACAGTTGGAGAACTCTTCTATGCAATTGCACAGAAAAGTAAGGTCCATGGGTTCCCTGCTGGAAGCTGCTCCACCGTGGGTGTTGGAGGGCACTTTAGTGGAGGTGGGTTTGGAACAATTTTCAGAAAATATGGCCTAGCTTCTGATAATGTAATTGATGCTCAGATAATAGATGCCAATGGAAAGATACTGAATAGAACACTGATGGGAGAAGATCTCTTTTGGGCCATAAGAGGAGGGGGAGGGTCAAGCTTTGGAGTCATTACTGCATGGAAAATCAAGCTTGTACATGTTCCTTCAACAGTGACAGTTTTTGATGTTTCAAGGTCCTTGGATCAAGGTGCCACTGAGCTTTTCCACAAGTGGCAAACTGTTGCTCCCAAACTTCCTGCAGAACTTTTTCTGCACGTTGTTGTGGGAGTTTCCAATTCAGCTTCTCAAGGTGGAAAAACTGTGGTCCTATCCTTCACAGGATTGTATCTTGGGACAGCTGAGAATCTCCTTCCTTTGATGCAAAACAATTTTTCAGAATTGGGTTTGCAGCACAACAACTTCTCCCAGATGACTTGGATTCAATCTGTTCTTTACTTTGGAGGCTTTTCAATAGATGAATCGTTAGAGGTCTTGCTCAGGAGAAATCAAACTTCCTCTAGTTTCAAAGCAAAATCTGATTATGTGAAGGAACCAATTCCCTTAGTTGGCTTAGAAGGGCTGTGGAATATGGTACTCTTGGAGAACTCACCTCTGTTGATCCTCACACCATATGGTGGAAAAATGAGTGAGATTTCAGAATCAGAAACTCCGTTTCCACATAGAGAAGGGATCTTATATGGTATTCAGTATTCGGTGAATTTGGTTTCAGATGAAGAAGCCCCAAAGCATTTAGATTGGATAAGAAGATTGTATGAATATATGGCACAATATGTGTCGAAGTTGCCGAGACAGGCATATTTGAATTATAGAGACCTCGATTTGGGTGTGAACCAAGGAAAGTTGGACTATGAAAATGCAAAATCATGGGGTTTGAAATATTTCAAGAACAATTTTGAAAGACTGAGACAAGTGAAGGCCAGGGTTGATCCTGGAAATTTTTTCAGGGACGAGCAGAGCATTCCACCATTGTAGAAGATGGAAATCACAAATAATAAATTACTAAGATTTCAAAAATCTATGGTTATAGGCATAATGATGCATAATAATGATCTGTAATTGTTGCACTTGCTGTAGTCCTTATTCTTGAAGAATTTGTCTTGTAGATTCTCAGTGGATGTGTTCATCAGAAAGGTGCTCTGTTGCAAGATTAATATTTAACCTCTTCGACTAGCTTATTGCATTGATAAAATTGTAGGGAGATTTATTTTACATTATGTTATACTAAGTACTACATAGTTCCTCTTATTTTCAAAATAGATATACACATATCTTCTATTCTTATAAAATAACATTTGTATTCTGAATAAGTTTTAAATAGACATTCACTTCTAATTTGAATAATTGACATTCATTTCATTTGTGTTCTCAATAAAGTGATATTTATTTCCTTTATTTTATTTCAAAACAACATATTTATTAAAATTTTGAAAATTAAAAATAAAAGTTTTAAAATAAAAATTGAAAAATTAATCAAATTATAGAAAAATGACTCATATTGTATAAAGTCTTCTTAGATGATATTCATATATTATAGAAGTAATTTATGTAGTAGGGAAATCCATGGAAAAAAAACTTGTTGAGGTAACAACATTCAGGATATCTTTTAATCGAGTTAGTTAGATAAGCATGTTGTAGGAAAAAAAACATATTGTTTTCTCATAAATATAATTATTCATATAAGACAATTTACGAAAGTGCACATTTTATCATATTTATAATATAATAATAATAATAATTAAACTATCATATTTTTGTTTATAAATTTTTCTTTATAAATATTTTAATTTTTTTTAATTTTAGTTAATACAATATTTTAAAACAAAATAAGGGATGGATGTCACTTTATTATAAAAGGACTTTATTAAAGTATAAGGAGAATGCTGTGATTTATTATAAAACTAAGAAAGATGAGAGTCTATTTAAAAATAATGGAATAATGTACTAAAATTATAAATGTTTATTTTAAAATTGAAAAGAGTGTAAATATGATATAACATCATCAGAAGAGGATAGGAAAGAAAGATTTTTCCAAAAATATAATAATCCATTTTGGTTTCTACCGAACTTAAAAATAATATATATTTTATACAATGAGACACCTAAAAAAAGAACACCGACGAAAACATTGATATAGAAATAAGAATGCGAAGATGAGTTTTTTCTTTTCAGTATTTAGGATTTAAGGATTATGTTAGGTTGGTAGTTAAGGTGACATTTTCAGTCAATTAATCCATTATATGTCTTACCTTTCAAACCACAAGTTTTGGTTACCCCACAACCTATTTCTTTTATATTATGTATGTAAAATATCAAAGTTGACTTATTAATATAAAAATAAAAGGAAATATAATTTTAAAAAAATTATAATTTGTGTGTTGTGTTGATTGAAAGATGAAAATATCTAATAATATTGTAAGTTGAATAATAAACACTTATAAAATAAATTTCAGTTATTGATTACAATTGAATGATTTTTAATATATAAAATATCAATCATTTCGATTTATATAATAAAATAATAATAATTAATATTTATAAAATATTTATATAATTAAGTGTCATTATAATAAGATGAGAAAATGAGTTTGTTGTTAAGTTGGTGGGTTTAATTAGCATTTCTGTGAATCAATTGGTTGAGTCTCTTTAGTCTATGAACCATTTATTCAAATTAAGTTTCGTGACAAGATCTTATCAAATTTATGTTGGGAGAAATTAGGTTACACAATGCAAACTGGATCAAAACAACATTTGATAAATTTCTGAAATCTTGTGCCTAGAGACTTGGAAAGACACATTTGAACTTGCTCGCAAAGTAAGGAAAACTAAGGTGAAGAGAGCACGATAAAACTGAAAGAGGGTTTAAGGTGGAAATTTGGCGAATGACGATTTAAAGGAGGAATACCTTTTTATCATGTTTTTTTTAGTGTATAGCCTCTCATTATCGTATCTCTTACTTTGAAATCAGTTACGGAGTTAATTCTATATTCTTACAAGTGGTCTTTAATTTTTTAAATATCAAGAATTAAAATTAGTTTTATAATATTAAGTAAAATTATTCACAGTAGTTCTAAAAATAATTCATATATTTAAAATAATTGTATTTATAGTAAATTTTAATTATATGAAATACACATTTATATGACTTTCCAGTAAGGGAATAGTGATAAATGTTGCATTAGATACACATAAAACAAAGAAATAGTTATTCTTTGACAACCACACCTAGCACACACCCACTTTACAATCTTAGGTAACATTAATGTGGTCAACATAAATGACGTATAAAAAATATTAAAAAAACAGGACATTAAGAGTCATTTTTAGGGTTTATATATTTGGAGTTTTATCTAGAACGTTATCCAGTATATCCCATCAAGGGTTGAGAAGCAGCGAGTTTGAATCTCAGATCTCTTTAATCTCGCCAAGGCTATCGCTGACAGCAACCACCGTCGATGGTCTCCCACCGTCCTCTCCACCTCAACCACTGTCACATGAAATCTCTCTTATGCAAATGGGTGCACTGGACTCTTATGACGTTTCAAATTTTAAATTTAAATATTTAAAATCCAATTATGTTCTTCAAAAAGAAAAGTCTAGTTTTATCCTTGTCCACATATACAATTATACTAAGTTAACAATTGATATTTATTTGTATGTCAAATGTGGTTGTCAAAGCAAAGTTTTCCAAAACTAAAATAATAAAGAAGCATAATTTATAATGGCATTTATTATTCGCTGATTTATATTTGCATTTCTTGAATCAGGAATGAAGTAGTTTGAGATCATTACAGTTCCAACTATTTTTTTTTTTTATAATTACAAGAGTACTATTAGTGTTTTTTTTTTTTTGTAAATTAAAATCTTAAGCATACATAAATTATTCTGCTTGAAATTTAGATACTTGACGGTTTACAATTAATGAATTATTTATTTCCTTGGACAGTGTAGGAATGCTTTGTTCGTTTCTAAAAAAGTTGTGAGGATCAACCTTTCTCTTCACTCTAGCCAATCTCTTGAAGTTATTATTGAAATACTTGGGACCCCAAATGCTGGCTTGGGTGTTGCTTGTGTAGCCATTGTCATTTAACCCAATGTCAAGATCTCTGTAATTAATATATGCAGCTCTAGGAGACTTTGAAACATAAGGTTCCATGTATTTATACACTTTTCTAATCCAATTCATGTGCCTTTCTTCAGCCTCCTCCCCTTCCTCTTCCCAAATGTTCACATAGTGAATATGATATATGTATGCAGATCTGTGTGGGAATGGAATTTCAGATTCCGAAATCTCATCCATTCTACCTCCATAAGGAACGAATTCAAGCAAAGCAAATTGAGCGTTATCGTCACAAAGCAAACGCCATAACCCTCGTAATCCATCAACAGGAATGGGTTTTCTCACATAATCAGATTTTCCTTTGAATTTCCGCACACGCATTTGAGTTCTGTTCAGCAAAATTTCAGGGGCTTCATAGCCTGTAGATTTAATCAACTTAGCATTCATGAAGACAACTGAGCTTATCCAACTCATCTCAGTACAGTCTTTTCTGACCAAACCCAACTCTGGGAAGCTCTTTTGCATCAATTGAATAAGATCTTCTACATGTCCAAGAAACAAGCACACAAAACTGGCTTCTATTGTTGGCTTTCCATGTTGACTTGAATTTTCCCATGCCACGTTCATCCTAAGCATTATGCGCTTGAAACGTACTGTTTTATTGAACTGAATTAATTCAACACAAGTTTTCGGAACTGAACAACAGAAATATACCAAGAAACAAACAATAGAATTGAATCAACAAAAATGAATTCTGCAGCTGTGTGATACTCTCATCTTGGCGAACACCTGAGAATTAGAGTTGACAGAGAACTTTTTAGAGAGTGAGTTTCAAGGGAGAAGTGAAGAATAGAAGGTTCAGAGGGAGAATAATAGACAGAGAAGCAATTCACCTTTAACATGCCTAACGAATGAAATCCTTGAGCCTTATATTCTCTTTCATCTCACGTGAGCTTTTCCT
>Ga0209700_108532_pt1 | contig 13000 bp, 8 predicted proteins | sample SiratroredBW_FD_187528 | JGI IMG/M metagenome (GOLD analysis project Ga0209700, IMG submission 187528) | Root nodule microbial communities of legume samples collected from California, USA - Siratro red BW (SPAdes) (version 2) | ecosystem: Host-associated > Plants > Roots > Nodule | place: USA... | reverse complement strand
AAAATATATATATATATATATATATATATATATATATATATATATATATATATATATATATATATAAATATTAATTTTCAAATTTTACTGTAGTTGATTAAATCGGTTGAATCTAAATCTAATCCAACCCAACATAGTTAATACTTTGACATGTGTTTATATTTTTATAAAATTATTTCAGACATTTTATATTTTTATAAAATTACTTTTTTATATTTTTTATATCAATATATTTTTTATTAGTCCTCTCACATTAATAGTTTTTCTTTCGAAAGAAATATATTTTCTATTTAACCCGCCGATTTCTTCTTTCTATTATAATTTTTGTCAATTTTATTGAAAAATATTCTTTTTAACAATTTTGTAAGTTTAAATTTTATTGAAATTAGTATAGAAGATGTAACAGAAAATGTATCATTAATACTTTTCATATGCTGGCACCACATTTCTCTCAATACTTTCTCTTTTTAATTAAATTTTTTTACAAATTACAAAATTATCTCATAAATTCATTAAATAAATAATATAACATTAATATTTTAGTGATTTCTAATAATTTTTATTTTTTAATTAAATAAATGGACTATTGAAGGCATCTTTCCTGTCTTCAAAGTTAAAAATATAGATAGAAAACTAGCTAAACTAACTAAATAATTATATATTTTAAACTTAATATTTAAAACTCAATTAATCATCCAAATAAATAGATTAAATGTAAAAGAGAACATAAATACTTGGTTCATTAAATAAATATTATTATTAATCAAACTCTAAACTTAAAGAATCTCAATTTGTCCTATCTAAGATAGTGTAATTGTCTATAACTAATTCTTAAATTTTAATAAATCTAATGATTTACTAATTAATTGAAATTAAAGATGGCTACTGTATTAAGTGGGTCTTTATATATCTACCGTGATTATATTTGAAAAAGTTTATTGTGAACATAAAAAATCTTATTTAAAGTAATTCTTATTGCTTTTAAGTATAATCCTTAACTATAAGATCGCATTACTATATGAAAAATAAAACTATTATTCGTTCATTCAAATTTATTTATTTCATTTAAAAAATATAAATTAATTAAATACTTTTAAATTTATCTTAATTTTATACATCCAAATATATTCATATTCATGATTCATATTATATTGTCTTAATCTCTTATTCATACAATTTATATATTACTTTTTTAAGAATGTTTTCTAATTGTATTAATAAAATTTGATGAAAATGTTTTTAAAAAATTTATTTTATTTTATTAATATCAAAGTTGAAAAAAATAATGGAAGAGAAAAAAAAAATATAAAGGAAAGTAGTTGAGAATATTTTTTGAAAATAAATATCAAATATTATTTAGTGATACAAATTTATTTCTCATAATCGTGTAAAAACATCCGTTCTTCTAATAATTTTTTACTAAAAAATTCTTATAAATTATAATTCTTTTTCACACTCTTGTATGTAAGTATTTTTCTTCATGTTGTTAACAAGATTATGAGCACCTGAGAGGTAAGTAAAGTCAATTATCAAAATCATAAGAAAACAAAATCAATTATCAAATCACTAAAAAATATAATTAATAAAATAAAATATAAAATTAAAACTATAAAATCGTTAAAATAAATAAATATCTTAAGAGAATACGAGGATACGTACTTATATCAGTGTCAATGTACTCCATCAATAATTTAACATCACTAAAATGTGATAATTTACAATCTTCAATACAATTTGGTGGAGGGAATGATTCTTCTCTACATTTGAGTAGACACTTTGCTTGACATAAAATTCTAACAATATCATTATTTTTTGCTTGTGTAAGATTTAATAGAATCATAATATTGATTATAACCACTGGCGGCTCAAGACGTTAGGAGGCCTAAAGTGAATAAAAAAATAAGGTCTTTTTTAAATTAATAAAATAATTAAAATTATGATATTTTTATCTAAAATTTATTTTTTGAGTTTTTTGTGATACAAAATTATCTATTAAATTATCATAATTAATTTCATTTAAAAAATATTTTTCAATAGACAATAAAGCTAATCCGATTTATTTTTGTTGAGATATTGTTGATTTTAAATAAGATTTTATTAATTTAAGTTTTGAAAAATTCCTTTCAGCTGAAGCAACTGATATATGTATTTGGAAAAGAATTTATTCTTTTTATATAATTAAGAATGTCAATTGGTTTATCATTTTCCAATCCTATAATCTCCTTTAAGATATTTAATTCTGAAAATAAATCTAAGCCATCAAGATCCAATAAATTATTATGTTTCAAATACTTTTCATTCAAAGAAGACTTATTTGTATTTTCTAATTCATTTTTTTGTTTATTTTATAAATTTATCCATAGTCCCTTTTTGTGATTCAACAAAAAGTTCAACTCTTTTTTCTTTTTTAAGTTTTGAATAACCTGATTCAAATTTTCTAGTTACTATATTTATATATTTTTATATAAAACTAAAATTTATATATATATATATATATATATATATATATATATATATATATATATTTTTATATAAAAAAAAAATATATATATATATATATATATATATATATATATATATATATATATATATATCACACTGAATATAACTTATATATAAAATAAGTCTAAGTTAAAAAGATAAAACCTGATTGTCAAGACAATAAACTTGATTATAGAGTCTCAAGTCTCCTATTATGATATTATCTTTCGATCCTGTCCTTTGGTATGTCTTTTAATATAATTTGTAAGTTCTAAATTTTCTTCCTTAAATCTGCACAAATTATTTTAAGATTAATCAAACAATAATGAAAAATAAAAAATATTGGGATCAATTGATCAATCTCATATTATTTTTTACCTAATATTGATGCACTCAAAAGGAGTCAAAGTGAACACAAACTCTTCCTCAATCAATCTACCGCTCAAAGTCTTTAAGTAAACACACGTGTGCATAAATGCACAGTATAGAATGATGAAATATGAGATGAAAGAAATTTAAAATTGAAAACAAGTTGAAATAATATTATGAAAGGAACAAAGAGACAGAAGAAGAAATGAGATAAGTGAAGAAAGAAGGAGAGAAGTGGAAGAGTAAGACGATATGACATAGAAAGATGATATCAATCAGTACATATAAAAAAACATGACATCAATCCATTAGAATATAGGAAAGAGAAAAATTGAAAAGTTTTGAGAAAGATTCCTTGACTGTTTAATTGTTTTAAAAAAATATTATTAATTTATTATAAGAAAGTTTCAAGAATTTTATTTATTAAATAATATTTATAGTACCAATATAAATTTAAAGTCATTAAATAATATTTATAGCACCAATGTAAACTTAAAGTTAAAATATTTAAATTTTTAATTAAAATTTTGTTAGTATAATTTTAAAATTACATATTTTTTATTTTATAATAATATATGAGTATTAAATTTTTTTAGGCCACCTTGAGGCCTAAAGTATATTAAATACTTTTGCAGCCTCTGTGGCCTTGAGGCCTAAAGCATATTAAATTTTTTTGAGACTTTTGAGACCTTGAGATCTAAAGTGATTGCTTTACCTGCTTTGGCCTTGAGCCACTCCTAATTATAACTCTAACAATTTTTATCTCAATTTTTTTTCATGACTTTTCTCTCAATTCTTTCTAAAAATCTAATTTATAAAAAAAGTCATATCTCTCTTATAATATTTTAATAAAGCTAAGCATAAATTTATAGAAAAAAATATTATAACATTTTCTTACTCTTAAAAATATTTGTTGTTGAATTATTTCAGCCAAGTATTGATATTTAATTTTTTAATTTTAATTCTGTAATATTAGTTTTAACTTCTTATTTATTGAAACTTTAAAACTACATATTTTATCTTTATTTCAGATTTTAAATTCCTTAATTTGACAAATACAGTAGATTTGCAAAATTATTTTAATCATGTATATATATTCAATATATTAACAAAAATAATAAATGACTTTTGCTCTCTTTTATATTTTAGATTTATTTAATCACATATATTTTAATTAGAAAAAGTATTAATATAATATATATTAATAATTTATTTATTATTTTCTTCTACAATTAACATACGAAATAAGTATAACATTTTGACCATGTATCTTTTTCTAAAAATAGTATTTAAATGGTTGTAAATATTAAACCCGATTTAATTTATATATATATATATATATATATATATATATATATATATATATATATATATATATATATATATATGTATATATACTATTTTTTAGTATAAAATTAATAAATGAATTATCAAACAAATATAAGCAGTTTATTTAATGTGATGATATGATTTTTTTAATATTATTGTATACTTTTATATATATATATATATATGTATATATATATATATCATGAGTTTTAAAAACCCATACCTTTCAACGGTTTTGAAACCCCTACTAATGTCAGCTGTTTTACAAACCCCGTTATTGCCATCTAATTTTTTCAAATACATTTTTTTAGTACACATTAGTTCTCAAAAAAATTGAAACGGATTTGAAAACCCCTGTTACTATCAACGATTTTGAAAACTCTCACCGTAAACGGTTTTACAAACTTCTGTTATTGTTATTTAATTTTTTAAATATATTTTTTAATAAAAATTAATCTCCAAAAAATTGAAACGGTTTTGAAAATCTCTGCTACTACCAACTATTTTGAAAACTTCTATTATTATCAACGGTTTTACAAACTTCCGTTACTGCTATATAATTTTTTAAATACATTTTTTAATAAACATTAATTCCCAAAAAATTGAAACGGTTTTAAAAACCGCTGCTACTATCAACCGTTTTGAAAACTCTTACTACTATCAACGATTTTACAAACTTGCGTTACTGCTATCTAATTTTTTAAATACATTTTTCTAATAAACATTAATCTCCAAAAAATTGAAACGGTTTTAAAATCCTATGCTACTATCAACGGTTTTGAAAACTCCTGCTATTATCAACGGTTTTTGCCATCTAATATTTTTAAATACATTTTTTCAATACACATTAATCCCTAAAAAGTTGAAAAAGAATTATAAAAAAAATATTTTAAAATATTTATATTGATAATTGAATGTAATATTCATAAAAGAAACAACACAAAATCTACAACTTCAAAAGAAAATATTAAAAGGATTTGTAAAACTAGATAAATAATACAATATCATTTGTAAAACTAGAGAAAATCTAGGCCTGTACAGTCCAAAACTCTCGCCTTACTCCGGGTACTCCTCCTAGGATATGCAGCTGAATGCTTGGTGGAGACAACAAAATCTGGAGAAAAATTCAAATATATTATTTTATGGGCCTCTCAACTATAAGATATAGGTTTATAGATGTTAATATCAGTTGTCCTTTGGTGGTGTTCTTTCAGTTCATAGTACAGTTCCAAAAAAACATGCTTCAATTAGTCTTGTTCAAGACTAAATTTTACGGAAAAACTCATATGACGCCTCACATGTTCAATTTTAAAAATAAAAAGATACTATATTTAATTATCTAGACGTCTCTTTTAATATGATAAAGGTCGATGTCTCTTTCAATATTTTAACAAAACTAAACATGCTTTTAATATTTTAACAAAACTAAACATGAATTTATAAGAAAAATATTATAACATTTTTTTACCCTTTGAAAATATTTATTGTCGAATTTGTTTAGGAAAGTTTTGATATTTAATTTCTTAATTTTAATTCTTTGATATTAGTTTTAATTTCTTATTTATTGCAACTGTAATAATACATATTTATCTTTATTTCATATTTTAAATTCCATAATTTAACAGTAGATTTCCTTAAATTATTTTAATCATGTATAATATTCGATATATTAATAAAAAATAATAAATGAGTTTTATTCTTTTTATTTTTGAGATTTATTTAATCACATATATTTTAATTAGAAAAAGTATTAATATATATATATATATATATATATATATATATATTAATAATTTATCTATTATTTTCTTCTATAATTAATATATGAAATAAATATAACATTTTGACTATGTATTTTTTTTAAAAAAAATAGTTTTTAAATATTAAAGCCGATTTTATTTATATATATTAACTATTTTTCATTATAAAATTAATAAATGAATTATCAAACAAATGTAACCAGATTATTTATTGTCTCTGTTTCTTATAAATTTAATAAAAATAAGAAAAAATGTACGGAAATACATAATATTTTTTCTTATAATATTTCAATTATAGTAATTATTAAAAAAATTAATATTTTACAATAAGGTTATATCACATTATATTGTCTTAATTCCTTATTCATACAAATTATATACCTTTTTTTAAGAATATTTTCTAATTTCCTTTTCTAATAAAATTTGATAAAAATGTTTTTAAAAAAATTATTTTATTTTATTATCACCCAAGTTGAAACAATAAGAAGGATGATAAAAAAAAATGAAGGAAAGTAGTTGATAACTTTTTTTTTTTGAAATAAATATAAATATATATTGAATGATACAAATTTATTTCACAATTCAAAATAAAATATATTTATTTCTCGAAATTGTATGGGAACATCATTTATTCTAACTATTTTCCCTCAAAAACTCATAAATCATAACTTTTTTTCACACTCTTGCATGCAAATATTCTTCATGTTGTTAGTAAGATCAGGAGCACCTGAGAAGTGAGTAAAGTCAATGATCAAAATCATAAGAATAATCATGAAAAAAATAATTAATGAAATCAAATATAAAATTAAAACAGTGAAAATAAATAAATATCTTGAGAGGATACATACCAATATCACTAGCAATGTACTTTATTAAGTGACAATTGTTGATACAATTGTAAGCAGGACTAGGAGATACTGCATGACAGTGTGATGCACAATCTTGAAAACAAAGATGACGGATTCCACATTTCAATATGCACCTCAGTCTGCATCTATCTTCTTGACTATTACGATCTAGCTGTGCTTGTGTAAGATTCAATAGAATCATAACACTGAGTATAATTCCAATAGTTTTGATCTCAATTTTTCTCATGATTGTTCTCTCAATTATTTCCAAAGATCAAATTTTTACGGAAGGTCAGATCTCTCTTATAATAATTTACCAAAGCTAAACACTAATTTATAGGAAAAATGTTGTCACATTTTCTTACTTTTGAAAATATTTATTGTTGAATTATTTCAGCAAAGTCTTGGTATTTAATTTATTAATTTTAATTCTGTGATATTAGTTTTAATTTCTTATTTATTGAAATTTTAATAATACATATTTAATCTTTGTTTCAGATTTTAAATTCCATAATTTGTCAGATATAGTTGATTTCCAAAATTATTTTAATCATATTTGACTGATACATTAATAATTATATTTTATTAATCATATTTCACTAATACATTAATAATTATATTTTATTAATCATATTTGACTCATACATTAATAATTATATTTTATTAATCATATTTGACTAATACATTAATAATTATATTTTATTAATCATATTTGACTTATACATTAATAATTATATTTTATTAATCATATTTGACTAATACATAATAATTATATTTTATTAACCTTATTTGACCGATAGATTATTCATATTTGACTGATACATTAGACTTTCAAAATTATTTATATATATATATATATATATATATATATATATATATATATGATTAATGTATTTAGTAAAAAATAAATAATGAGTTTTATTAAATTTTTTGACATTTATTTAATCATATATATTTTAATTTGAAAAATATTAATATTATTCTAATTAGAAACCAATCTATAATTTAATATTGAAAGTGACTAAAATCTTAGTAGTTAATGTTAAATATCAATTATTTTGACTTAATTGATCACTAAATTCAATTATTTTTCTTATTTTATACTTATTTAGCAACCAAAACCTAAGATAGTGATTATTTTGGTCTCTATTAAGAATCATTTTAATTGATGTCTAAATAACTTTTTTCTTATTATAATGATAACGTATGTATTTTTTTCTATAATTAATATATGAAATAAATATAACATTTTGACCACATATTTTTTTAAAAAAATTAGTATTGAAATAGTTTTAAAATATTAAAGTCGGTTTAATTTTTTATATATTTACTACTTTTCAATATAAATTTAATAAATGAATTATAAAAAAAATGTAACCATTTTATTTAACAAGTTTGTAAGTTTAAATTTTATTGAAATTAGTATAGAAGATGTATTATTAATATTTTTCATATGGTGGCATCACGTTTCTCTTACTACTTTCTCTTTTTAATTAAAGTTTATTGTAAATTACAAAATTGGCAAGAAATTCATTAATAAAGAATATAACATGTAAATTTTAGTGATTTCTAATAATTTTAAATTTGAATTTTTTAGTTAAATACATGTACTATTAAACACATCTTTCGTGTCCTCAAAGTTAAAAATGGAAATTACAAACTAGCTAAACTAACTAAACAATTATATATTTTAAACTTAATATTTAAAACCCACTTAATCATCCAAATAAATAGATTAAATGTAAAAAAGAACATACAGACTTGGTTCATCGAATAAATATTATTATTAAACAAACTTTAAGCTTAAAGAATCTCGATTTGTCCGATCTAAGACCACACGTGTAATCTTAAACGTAATCATGTTTAATCTTAGACAAAAACACATTCTACATTATATAACCCTCTTTCTTCATGCTAGGTCATGCATAAGAAAAACAATTAGAAATGTATTAAATCCTGTACTAGACTTACAACTTCCTAAAGAACTTAAATACTCCAACATGTCTCATAATGCAATAAATATTTATTTTTTCTGAGTCTTGCCACAAATCCACGACTATTTGTTGCCTATACATGGAATGTGTGGGTGTTATATAGCTTTATATGAAACAAGCCCTTCGACCACTACCATTTTCTTTTTGGAAAACGGAGTATAGCTAATTTTCTTCTTCCTGCACCATTATTCATTTCCAAGGGAATATTGGGGATTACTCGGTGGTGATGATAATATGAGGAATGTATTCCAGACTCCTTCCTCAATAATCACTAAGTTTTTGAATTTTGTTTTAGATAGTGCTTAGTGCCCACCACCCATAACTAATAATGAAGTTACTGATATTTGAATTTATAATATTTTGTCTATGATATTTGAACTTATAACTAGTTAGCATTTTCCATGCCATGGTTTTCAAAACCCACTCACTAGTACAAAAAAGATATTTAATCGCGGTTGTATAAGGTTTACAAGTGCGGTTGTCCAACCGCGTTTGATTCAGCCACGATAAAATGTACTGAAGATACAAACGCGGTTGTACAACCGCGATGGAAAGTATAACATACCACCGCAGTTTTTCAGAAACCGCGTTAAAAAATGCCAGGGATCGAACATTCCCGGACTCAATACCAACACGTCATGATAAACATAAATATTACTGAAAACATAAAATGCCAGGGATCGAACATCCCCAGACTCAATACCAACATGATACAATCCTAGTGATATACTCTAGTCTCCCTAACATCATCATAGCAAGTTAATTAAATACAACCATTGAGAATTTGACAAAAGAAATGGACAAACCTGAAAAGTAGAGACAATGGCAACAACAGCACGATACAATGGCAACAGAGACCGAGAAGCGTATGGACAACTATGGCAGATACCTCAAAATATAAAATTAAGTTAAACAGACAAAATTGAATAAGTGCAGAAAATTATCATACATTTGTATAGCTACTACTTTTATTATAATACACACTAAATTATACTATATAAATTAATACAAACTTCAATTCATAAGCACATTTAAGGGTCACCAACCTGACTTGAGACTTTCTTTCAAACACTCTTTCTCAGACAAAAATTTTATGCCACCCAAATTGCCAAACTTTCAATAAAAAGGGCTAAAAATTCTTGCTACAGAAAAAGTTCAAAGTTAACCAAGCATAGAGTTTGTGTAAATCAATATTACAAATGTATGACTATATATGTTTGTGCTTACCATCTAACAATGTATTTCGGTTTAACAATGGAAAAACAAAAATGAGGCAGTATTTTGGTTTAACAATGGAAAAACAAGAATGAGGCAGAAGGAATGACATACCTGAGTGGTGGTGGTGGTGGCGACCAAAGAACCAGAACGTATTCGTGGTGGTGGTGGTGGTGGCGGCAGCGGAAACAGAACGTCTTCATGGTGGTGGTGGTTGTGGTAAACGTGAGAGACCACGAGAGAGGCAATGGAATGGCGACAATGAGAGAGGAATGGTGAGAATGTGAGAGGAATGCAATGGAACTGAGATGGACTGAGAGACTGAGAGACGAGAGCTGGAGAGAAACAGAGAACGCGAAAGTGAGAACGAAAGGCGAAAAAACCCTATAAACAAGGGATACGAGTGCGGTTGTTAAAGGGAACCGCGCTCGTATCCCACATACAAACGCGATTGTTAAAAGGAACCGCGCTCGTATCCCACATACAAACGCGGTTGTTTAAGCAACCGCGTTTGTATGTCACTGTAAATTAATTTTTAAATTAATTTGCAGATACCAACGCGGTTTTTTAGACAACCGTGTTGGTATCTCCCTGTTATTTTTCATTTTCAACCATACCATCGCGGTTCTCACTCTAACCGCGTTGGTATGGTTGCACTTAATTTCAAAAATGGCACCGCGTTATTTTTAATTGCGATTATTTTTTAACCGCGATAATAGCCCGCCTTGAAATGTGTTTTTTTCACTAGTGACTCCCAACTCATTGTTTTATTTATTTTTCTCTTTCTTCGTTGAACATTATTTCAAGCTCATACACACATGGCATTACAAGAAAAAAGCTATGTAAAGACAAATTTTTAACTATCAAATAAAATATTTGCTAATTGTGACCAAAACAATCACCAAATTAGGTTTTGGTTGCTAAATAACTACAAAATAAAAATAATGATTAAATTTAGTGACCAATTAAGTTGAGATAATTAAAATCTAACATTAGCTACCAAGGTTTTAGTCAGTTATACCATTAGATTCTAAATTGGTATCTAATTAAGTTAGAGACTAATTTAGAATCTAATTATATAAGTGGCTAAAACTTTGATAATTAATGTTAGATACCAATTATCTTGACTTAATTGGTCACTAAATTTCATCATTACTTTTATTTTGTAGTTATTTAACAACAAAAATCTAATTTGGTGATTATTTTGATCACAATTAGCAACCATTTTATTTGGTAGTTAAAAAGTGGTCTCTAAATAACTTTTTTCTTTTAGTGTGGTGTGGCCAATTTTGACATGTGGATATCTTGCAACGTGAAGAAGTATGATGAGAGAAGAGCATTTTGAAAGGTAAATGAAAGGTGGCTGGTATTGGTAAAAAAGTTATAATAACAGTTAGCCAAGAGGGTTCTGGTGACATACAAACCATTTCAGAAGCTCTCAATAACATTCCACCACGTACCATGTGTCGATTTCGTCGCATGTTGATAAGTATACATGTGTGCCTATAAAATTGTTCATTTTATATATATAGTACCTTTTATTTGAGTGATAAAGTTACATTGAATTGAAATTTTGGAAAGATCAGAAAATTTGGTATGATTGATTTGCCTAGGAAGAAGATGATGATCCCAAGATGATGATGATTGATTTGCCTTTTATTACATTGTTAAGGGAGGCTGGGAATCCACCAACCATTACTGGATATGATACAGCATCTACCTCTAGAAGAAATGGAACTCCCTTAGCGACAATTAGTAGAAAAAACCTTTTTTACATCGGTTCTGAAAGATATTCTTTGTCGGTTTCAGAACTGATGTAGTTGTAAATGATGTAGAAAGTCTAGAACTTTCTACATTGGTTCTATAACTTATGTAGTATGTGCACTTATCACATTGATTGATAAATAAATCACCAATGAAAAATAACAATCCTAAGAAATTTGAATGAACGTTAATTGTTTTAATTAAGAACTAGTTTCGAAAATATAAAGATGACTAATTTTGATGAAATATATATATATATATATATATATATATATATATATATATATATATATATATATATATATATATATATATATATATTGTTCTAGTGGTAAAGAAGTTCTTGGATGATATTTGATGAAATATTTAATTTTATGTTACGTTAACATGTCAAAATGGTAAATTTTGAAAATTTAGTAGTGAAGTATTGTTTTGATGATGAAAAAATTCTTACATACTACGATTTGTGGATTAAATGGTATGTATTGATATTAATGATTGAATGATGAAGTTGATGTCATATATTTGGGATAATGTATGAATTGTGTTTATTTGTGTATATTAAGTATAGTATGCCTATATTTAACAGAGATCCTCTAGCATCACTAATGATCTAAGTCACGTAGACTAAGATATCAGGTAGTGAGAAGTTGATGAGGGAGTTCATAGACATTGAGACCGCTGGTAATATTTCATAACACTTTTTCTTATAATATTTCATTTATAAAAATTATTAAAAAATTATATTTTATAATAAGGTGAAATGATTTTTTTTTAATGTTATTATGTATATTTAACTCTTATTGAAAAGTAAACTTATGAAAAATTCATGTGATCCTCATTTGTTCAATTTTAGGAATAAAAAGTTATTATACTTAATTATATTGATGTATACGAAATTCAAATTTCTCTTGTAATATTTTAACAAAGTTAAACATGAATTTATAGAAAAAGGATATTTTTATATTTTTTTATTCTTAAAAATATTTATTGTTGAATTAATTTAAGAAAGTTTTGATATTTAATTTATTAATTTTAGTTTTGTGATATTATTTTTAATTTCTTATTTAGTGAAACTTTAATATTACGTATTTTATATTTATTTAATATTTTATATTTCATAATTTGACAGACTTTCTAAATTATTTGAATCATATATATATATATATATATATATATATATATATATATATATATTATATAAATAAAAAAAAAAAAATAAGTTTTATTTTTTTTTTTT
>Ga0209700_108531_pt1 | contig 13001 bp, 8 predicted proteins | sample SiratroredBW_FD_187528 | JGI IMG/M metagenome (GOLD analysis project Ga0209700, IMG submission 187528) | Root nodule microbial communities of legume samples collected from California, USA - Siratro red BW (SPAdes) (version 2) | ecosystem: Host-associated > Plants > Roots > Nodule | place: USA... | reverse complement strand
TCTAAAAATTCAATTTCATTCATTTAATTATTTGTTATAACATATATAATCTAGAGAATATGCGAGAATACTATTGACATATATCGCAAAACACTTGACTCTCCTTCCGAAATATATATATATATAAATATATATATATATATATATATATATATATATATATATATATATATATATATATATATATATATAATATCAAATTTGACTAAGTGATCTGTACCTGTCATATTATCTTCATTATATTGTCTCTACAAGGCAATTATTTTTTCAAACACCATACTCAGTCACATTGACTTTTCCCAACTCTCACCATATGATAATTTTCATCTATATGATTAAAATATATTAGTAGAGTTCTGATATATCCTTCTAAATGAATCTCTAATTCAATACATATCCTATATATCTCAACATAGTATTCATTTTCATAAAAATAATTATGTCAACATCATACATCATATCATATACCATATATTCATAGTCCTTTAACTCAAATCAAACATCACTTACATAAAATCGTTATTCTATAGAGTTATTAATAACACATTATACAAATTAAGATTATAATACTTTAATATGAAATAACATTTTTAACATAGAAACCATATAAAATACAAAATTTTAGAATTTTAAAATAAATACTTTCGCTCAACGAGCATCTGGCTGGCCCAACAAACACTTCACTAGAGGTCTCAACTAAGAAAACTCACTGAACAAGAGTGTGTCTGGATTAGCGAATTTGACTCACCCAACAACCAAAGCTCTCATGTTTTTAATAAAAACAATTTTTCCCAATGACCAAATCACTAGAGTGTTTATTTTAAAGCTCATTTTGACCCATCCAACGACCAAAACTCTTGGATTTTTATTATAAAAAAATTGCTTAGCAAGCACATGGCTTACCCAACTAATTTGCATAACTCAAATTAAATTTGTAAATAACACATGGATTCTAATTGGTTTAAAATGAATTTTAACTTCATTTTTTTGTACAAAAAGTTAGATGGATTATCTCAACTATCTACAATTTGTACCAATTTATGGTATATGTAGCATTTTAACAATCATACTAATACATGAATACTCACTCTAAAACATTTAAAACAAAAAATAGGGTTTTCCTTGCAATTCAACCAATCCACGATTCCATGTGAATTCATTCAAAATCACAATCAATCAAAACAAATTAAAGGTGAACATCATTTAAATCATCATTAACCAAGGTAAATTTAAGATAAACTTCTTTAATTCAAAAGAATTAACCAATACATCAATCTCTACAAGAATTTCAAAATAGTGTGACCATGTCACTTTCACATCCAGATCTAACCTAGAGAGTTGAGAATACTCATTATAACCTTGAGAGGTAAGAAAATACTCATTGCGACAAAGTGTGTTAGTTAGTGGAAGCTCTTAAACAATTGCTTAAGGAGAATAAGTGTAGTATATATTTGGTAAACCAAGATAAATTCCTGTGTATTGATATCTTGTTTCTCTTATTGTTGCTCATGTTTTGTTGTTTACTCCATTATTCTCATTAGATGATCGATTAGATAGTTATGAAAAAGCATTTCTACTGAACAATCTATTAGAAGATTCACTAGATAGTTTTTTTTATTCACTATGAAAAGAGTCTAAAACTCCATTCAATCCCCCCTTATAGATCAAAGTGTACCTACAAAACTCTTTATCTATCATAGAAAATGACTCTAACTTCTCTTCCAAAAATTTTATTAAAGACCATTTTGTTTTGTCATTGCATATCACAAAACAATGACAAAAACAAAGTGAAAATAATATCAAATAAATAAAACAACATTAGAAAAAAAATGTTTTCAGTACAATATACCTTAGTTCTTCATATGATAAATTTTGTATGAACAATAAAGGGTATCATTACTTTACCTTTGTTTTTAGAAGAAATTTCTTAGTTTTCTTACAACAATTTATTCTATTTTTGTTTGTTGTTTATTTGATCATGGAGGAAGATATGTAAGTGTACCGATAAATAAGAGATTTACCTCTCCTAGGATTGAATCTCAAATTAGATAGCTTTGTTTTTGAATTACTTTAGCTTTGATTCCCTTTATTACTTAAATTTCTATGTTTGTTTGTAGATTTTTCAAAGGTTGTTGCCATTAAGAATAATTTAGATATAAGGATAGATCTTTTTCAAGATGGAGAGTATGTTGAAAATCATCTAGTCACAAAATCCATGGCTAAGAGAATAGTAAAAAATGAAACCTAAAAAAAATAAATTATACTACTTTAGATAGTAGAATACTAAGATTTTCTTCTTTTTTAGTATTGTATAAATTATATATATATATATATATATTTCTTTATAATTGTAAAATTTTATAAAGATATAAGTGAACTACTTTGAGCCTTAATTAAGATTGCAAAAGTCAACTAAAAATCCTAGAAGAAGGCCTTTAAGCAAGAAATTTCACATAATTTGGAATATGTCACTTGAAGGCTGATCTGGACGCTAGCCTTCTAACTTTAAACGTCCCATTTTTTAAGTTTTTAGTCTTACATTAATTTGGCCAAACTTATAAAAAAAATGAGTCATCTATATATAGAATTCTTTGTCTTTATATACAAATAATTTTGGAGTTAAATGAGATTTAAATTGCTTATAAGCATTATCTTATTTTTTTAAAAAGTCATTAAAGAAGTATTTCTTCTATTTTATTCTTCTAGAAATCTCCTTTAGCTATTTTATTCTTCTAGAAATCTCCTTTAAAAGAGGATTCTAGTTAAATTTTTTTCTAAAACTTATTGAGTTTAATAATCTTCCATCTCTCCTTTGAATACAAGGACGGAAGAAAGGCTCCATCACACTTCTTAGCTTTGCACTTGACCTCGTTGCGTTCAATGCTAGATAAATGGAGGAGTCCACTAAAGGCTTCTAATTTCTAGAATTATACTTCGCTTTAAATTTCTCATGCAAATGACATATTTCTCTGCCAGCCATTTTATTTTATTTTTTATAAATTATTCCCTTAAATTTCCTTATCATAATGTATGGTAAAAGAAACCTAGTTATGAATAATATCACCGAAAAATTTAATTTCTTACCAAATCCTATAATATTTGTCACAAGTTGAGAGAGATCTTATTATAAATATCTTATAACTATCCCTTAAATTTAGACTTTTACCCAAACATAATAACTTACTTTGATGCATGCAACCCCCACTTCCCATTTTGATAATGTTATTTTACTAGATTGGCTATTTGAAATTAAAATATAATTTGATAAAATTTGATTATCAGCAAGCATTAAAATGCACAACCTTATCAAAATATGGCCAGTGATTATAATATTATATAGCTTGTATCTATCATACAAGTTAAAAAGTATCCTGCTAAATCAAACGTAAATACTAGGTCTAGTGGAAGCTTTGTACAACCTAACAAATACTTCAATTTCTAGCGTGATGCTGAATGAAGAAGATAAATATCCAGAAAGAATCCACAAAGGAATAACGAAACTATTACATGAATCCTAATAACCCCTACCTGCGTTTTAACTAGTGCAAATGAATGCATTTTGTATAGTTTATAACAGTTGGCAAAGTACTAAACAAGGGGTGGTTGTATTGTGAAAAATTAGCACAAAGAATGACAATAAAATGGGCTCCGAAATATTTATAGAGAAACAACTTCAGTTCATATAGAGCCTAAATGCAAAAAAGGGTAATCCAATAAAACCGGGATGATTCAACGCATACAGAGCTCCATTAAACTTGAGGGAAAATAGCTGAAAGAGAGCAAAACTGGATGCTCTGGAGTCGAGGGAAAATTTATTTAATCATCATCATCTTCATCATCATTTTCATCATCTGAGTCTTCGACTTCATAGTCTGATTCCAAGCAATACCTAACATGTTCATCTGATTCTAATCCCAAGTAATCCCTCATCTCCATGGCTTCATCTGACCCTGATAGTAAGTAATTTTCAAGGGCTTCCCGGTAATCAGAAGGGTCATGCCACCAAGTTGGGGTATTCAGAATGGTCTCCTCCAACCAAAACTCGCAGTCATCTTCCTCTTCTCCCGGGTCCGTCAGGGTATTGTAGATTACACCACATTGATACATGGCATTCTTCAGTCGAACACTCGGAGCTCCACCGAATAAATACTTGATATAGTCTCTAGCTAGCTTTGTGAGTTCCTCCCCATTGATAATATAAATGTACTGCAAAAAACATATGTAAGAAATAAGGAATGGCGTATGTCCTATTAACTTCTAATCATTTTTCATGTCCAAGGTGACTCTATACCATCATAAGTTTGCATATGGACATCTATTACAAACTTAAAAGCCTCCTACACTACACTCTCAAGTACTTCTGCAATTACCAACTTCTATCATTATTTTACATCGTACACCAGTACAACTTGGAAGTCTTATTTCATTAATAATACACACAATTATGATTTTCTTTTTTTTCCTTATGTTACTTCCACCTAAACAGGACCTTCCCCTATTCATAATCTGCATTTTCACACAATAAAAACAAATCCTTAAGAATTGAGCTAAATGAAAATAAACTTATTTGTGCACACAGGACACGGCAAAAGAGAGAGAGTACCAGAAATATAAAGCCAAGGGTAGCTAGAAACACTTGGAGATTTTCTTGCCACATCCCAGCAAGGCTTTCATCCTCTGAATCACCAGAGCCATCAGGACTACCACCACCACCACCACTGTTGCCGCCTCCTCCTGGGGGCCCGCCACCACCACTGTCATAATATTCACCCTTTTGAATTTGCTGCCGTAATACATCCTCTATTGAATTTTGCCCCTTAAATTTTCCTATAGCTTTCTCAATAGATTTCCATGGGGAATTCTGATTACATTTATAATGTCAGTAAAATGTAGGAATATCCCAACACACACACACACATATATAACTAAAAGAGTAGTTCTCTTTCATTTCACGCAGATTCATGATAGACAAAATTAATGACAGGTTTTGTTCTTCAGAGGCATTGAAAAGAAAATAGTTGCTTCTAGTCTATTCTATTGTAAATGTTTGGTCTACTGCTAAAAATATTACTGAGAAAACACAGCCTCCTGCAGCTTAGCTTCATCATTTCCTAACGCAATTCTGTAACTAAAATAGCAAATATATATATATATATATATATATATAAATAAAAGAGTAGTTCTCTTCAGATTTCCCACAGATTCATGATGGACAAAATTAATGACAATTTTGTGCTTCAGAGGCATTGAAAAAACTTCTCGTCTATTCTATTCTATTTCTGATAAAACACAGCTTCCTGCAACTTAGCTTCATCATTTCCTAACACAATTCTTTAACTAAAATAGCAACTTGCAGTAACTTGACCGGAGGTTTCTCTTCGTCAAAAAGATCATGTACCCCAACTCATTGATTACACTCCATTTCATAAGGGTACTACATGCATGTTTACATTAAACCTTAACATGGTACGACATTCTAACAACAACAAACTAAAGCGAAAGTCAAAATAATGTGCAATACCTCATCATCATTTCCCATCATCCCTTTTTCACCAGCTAAGCAAATGTGGAGAGGTTTTCGAGATTGTGAAATAGGCCGACATTTCAAGCCAAACGATTGTCTTGCTCTTACAGTGAGTAGAGCACAAGAGCAAGGACCAAAACTCTTTGGTAAACCATATGGTTTTGAACGAAGCCTGTGCAACCGAGATATATTGTTCACAGAAATCCCAGGCCGGCATGCAGTAACTTGTGCCATGTTCATTTTTGTCAAACAGCTCAGCTAGCCCCGGGTTTCAACCATTACACTCTAGCATTTCACATAATCAAGCTTCAATTCAAATTGGTTCAGTCGAAATTTTTTAAACAGTAGCTACTACACCACACTACTAAACATGCAACAAGAGACATAATGACACCTCTCCAGCATCATTTTCTTCAAAAATTTATAAAAACAAAAACACTGTCACCTTCAACAACAACTTAACCAAAACCTCACAGAAAAAAACATGGGAAAATAGTCATTACATAACAGCCTCTTCCCCCCAAATAAGACCCAGAAAACAATTTAAACATCAAATGAGTTTAGAATGCATATCAAATCAAGCCAAAATTGAAAAATAAATCCCTTCCACTAACACGTTTGCTTTTCATGAAGTGAATACTAAAACAAAATCCCCAAGTGTAAGCTCATAGATACTAACATTTCACATAATCAGGCTTTAATGCAAATTGCTCCTGTCAGTTTTTAAAAACAAGCTACCACGCAACTAAACATACAACAAGAGACATAATGGCATATCTCCAGCATCATTTTCTTCAATAATTTATAAAAAAATAAAGCTCAAATCGAAAAAAAAATAAGTCGCTTCCACTAACACTTTCTTTTCATGATGTGATTATTAAAATAAAACAAAATCCCCAAGTGAAACATCTGGAGCTAGTTCTCTGAGAAATGAATAAGATAGGACCCATTGAAACACAAATGTTTAGCACCAACAATCAAAATTCCTAAACCCCAAAATCAGCATCCAACTCAAGACAACTAATTTTTAATAAAAGTAAATAAATGGAAGAACAGAGGATTTCGAAGGAAACGTGTGTTGAAGGAACGAAACAAACCGTTACCTCTGTAGCGAAGTATCCGATGGCACTCGCTGTTCGCTTTCTTCTTCTCGTCTCATCCACTGATACTAGAGAACGCAGTGTCGTTTGGAGAAGGCGAGTGACGTCGTTTCGTAATGGACCAAAGGAAAAAAATTACCCAATTAGATCACGGGCTAATGAGGCCAAGGCTTTGTAGTAGTTGCTTTTTGCAACCCCGTAAATTCCTCATGCACTCCCTAGGTATTTCACGTGTCAGTCCTTGTTGTTTGCAGCGTGAAAGGTATGGGAATTATTATAATTTTTTTATTGGGCAAACACTTAGAAAATATTATCTAAATTTTTTTAAAATCTTGTAATCTAAAATTTTTTCAGATTGTAGTTTAGAAATAATTTTCAAATTATACGATTCTAAAAGATTTTTACGAGAGAAGCTATTTCTATGATTGAGATTTGTTTATTTTATAAACAAAATCAATTTCATATTCGAAAATTACTTTCAAAAGGTATTATTAAAAACTTTATTTTATAAATTACATAATTTAAAAATAATTTCTTTTATAATGACTTTTGAATTCCACACCCTAAAATTCGTTGATTCAAAAAATGTTTAAATAGTATAATTTGTATGAGTAAAGAATAGTTGAATTTTATTTTTAAAACCTTTGAAGATTTTCTCAATATACGAATAATTTTCTAGTATCAGCACTCAATTTTTTTTCTGATAGTAAAAGTTATTAAATAAATAAAAAATGAAAAAAATTAACAAATAAAGAAACAATAAAATTTAAAAAATATAGTAAAATATTAAAAATAGATTACATTTTTTAAAAAATATATGTTTTATTTAGTTTAACAAAACTTTAAAACATACAAAAATATATTATAATATATTTTATTAAAAATGTATTAAAATATTAAGAAAAGTAAATTGAAAAATAAAAAATATATTTTAATTTAATTTAAGAAAACTTTAAAAATATTAAATAAAATACTTTTATCTTAAATAATTTTAAAAAATAAAAAACGATAAAATAATTTTATAAATATAATTTATAAATAAAAATAAATAAAAAGTCACAATGTAATCAGTGTCTGGTCCAATCTGTCTTATCCTTCTTGCTTTTTCTTTCTGACAAGACTCAGTTTGGTCTCCACGTCACTCAACAGTAATCCTAGCGTACTTCTTTCTTTGCAGTTTTTATTTTTAAAACCTTGAATGATTTTCGCAATATATTAATAATTTTCTAGTTTCAGCACTCAATTTTTTTCTGATAATAAAAGTTATTAAATAAAGAAAAATAAAATAAATTTTAACATATACAGAAATAATAAAATTTTAAAATATAGTAAAATATTAAAAAAGATTAAATTTGTAAAAAATTCATATATTTTATTCAGTTTAACAAAACTTTAAAACATACAAAAGTATATTATAATTTATTTTATTAAAAATGTATTAAAATATTAAGAAAAGTAAATTGAAAAATAAAAAATATGTTTTAATTTAATTTATGAAAACTTTAAAAATATTAAAAAAATACTTTTATCTTAAATATTCTACAAAAATAAAAGTAAACAATTAAATAATTTTACAAATATAATTTATAAACAAAAAATAAAAAATTACCATGTAATCACTGTTTGGTCCAATCTCTCGTATTCCTTTTACTTTTTCTTTCTGACAACACTAAGTTTCATCCGCATGTGACTGAACAGTAACCCTGCGCTTACTTCTTTCTTGGCACTTTTTATTTGTATCAGTCTCTGTATTCAAAAGGATAAATTAAAGGTTAAAGTAATCAAAGGAAGGAAGAACAGAAGAAAAAAAGGAATGTGAAGGAGAAAAGAAGAACACACACTTTGGGAGGTATGTCTCTCTTTATTCAATTTGTTGAAAAATCTGGAATTAATCTACAGTTTTCATTTTATTTTACTGTTCTTGTGTGTTTTCTTTGCAATGCATAAGAATGAGTATATTATTGGCGCACTTGTAAGAGTCCACTGAAGTGCTTTTCGAAACAAGACAATAAACAAAAATTCTTGAAACCTTCTCCGAAACGAGCCCAACATAAAGAAAAACAAAGAACAGAACATCCTATTCTTAATTTTAACGGAAAAAAAATAAATACTGAACAAGCATTTCAAACAAACAGTTATAAAATGGCAATATTATGTCATTGACTAATGTTTCTTTGATTTTGATTTCGTGGATGTGGTCAAAATAATAGTTTTTTAATTCAGTATGGAAAGTGATCAGTATTTGAAGATTGGCGGACTTAAACTCTAAAAGTTGTACTCATTTCTCTTGTTCTGCAATTGTCTTTATCCTTCTGCTTTGTTCTCCTTCTCTCACTCACTCTCAGGTGACCTCTCGTCTCTCTACTCTCTTCTCGTTCTCTTGTCTTCGGTTCTCGTTTCCTTACTCTCGTCTCCGGTTCTCGTTTCCATACTCTTACCTTCCTATTATCGTCTTCCTCCTCTCACGTTTTCGTTTACCTTGAAGGATTTTTTGGTAAAGGTTGTTTTTTTTATGTCATCTTTTGTTACAAAAGGAAATAAAAGTTAGTCTCTCTCATCTCTTGTAATTTTTTATGAAAAAAAGTATTTTTGGTCATTCAACAGTTTTGTTATTCGTTTAACAGTTTTATTTTTCGTTTGGGGTTTGTGCTGGCTGAAGTAAAGTTTGCTCGTTTATATGATTTTGATGAAAAATAAAGTATTTTTTGTCATTTAACAGTTTTGTTCTTAGTTGAACAATTTTGTTCTTCATTTTCTATTTAGGGTTTGTGGTGGCTGAAGTAAAGTTCGCTCTTTTATGTTATTTTTTATGAAAAATATTGTTTTAATAGTAGTTTTACAGTATTATTGTTGGTTGTTGATAGAAAAGTTTGGTCTTTTATGCTATTTTTTTATGAAAAATATAGTTTTAATGGTCGTTTTAAAATGTTGTTGTTGGTTGCTGGTGGAAAACAAAAGGTTATTTTTTTATGTTTGATTTCTGTTTGGGTTTGTTGTGGTTGAAGTAAAAGTTAGTCTTTTATGTGATTTTTTATGGAGAAGGAAGTTTTTTTAATTGTTTAAATGTTGTGTTTTTGGTTTACATATGAATTCTGTTTAGGGTTTATGGTTGTGAAGTAAAGGTTCATTTTTTATGGGGTTTTGATGAAAAAGGAAAACTTTTATTTGGTTTCACGGTTTAATTTTTTGTTGACTATGATTTTTGTCATTTTGAAAGTGTTTTCCTTTTGAATGAGTGGTGGGTGGGTTGGTTTTTCGTGGATTGTTTGCTGATATGAATTGGTTGCTTTGTTTAAGTGTGTGAAAGCTACAACATTCATGGCTGGAAAATGAGTTACTATGCATGGTGAACTATCTAATGAACACATTTGACTCAGTCGCCAAAACTTTAACTATGGTGTCCCTTGATTAAAGAAGGGGTAACCACATGTGTTTTGTAAAATAATAATACTGGTTCTGACCATACAAAACATCCGAGGTTACCTAAGCCTTAACATGGAGACACCTCAGATGAACTTTTGACAACTGAACTCAAACGTTTCATGAGGACCTTTTTTGCAAATTAAGTTATTAACTTCTTTAATTACACCCATAAAAGGATTAATCATGCTTTGATGTACCAAATATGTTCATTTTATACACTTTTGTGAAATAATGTTGATTTTAACCTTACAAAACATCAGAGGTAACCCATGCTTTAAAGAAGACACACCTCGATTGAACTTTTGGCGACTGAACTCAAACATGTTCATGAGGACCATTTTTGCGAATAAAGTTATTAACTTCTTCAATGACACCCATAATAAGGATTAATCACGCTTTCATTGACCAAAATATGTTCATTTCATACACCTCTGTTCATTAATACTAATTATGAGCTTACAAAACATCAGAGGTTACCCAAGTTTTAACGAGAGGACACCTCAGTACTTTTGGCGACTGAACTCATACATATTCACAGGTGTTCACAAAGACCATTCTGCAAATTAAGTTCTTAACTTCTTAACTTACTATTTACTTTTATATTATAATTAAAATAAAAAAAAAAAAGTAAACCAGTTTTAATAAAAGCATATACGTATATAATTTCACTAAACCACATATTTGAATTCGAATTGTTCAGCACATTAAAAGTTGATGTAATTAATTATGCATATTTCTTATTATTTTTATAAGGTCTTAAATATGGTTTTATAATGAAAATTTTATTTTAAATTAGATTCAAATTAATTTTAATGTCCGTACATTGTATTGATGTGTATTTAATAGCATTGAATGTCGTAGATTTCAAATTAAATGCATATAAAGTGCTTAAAGATTACTCCCAGGAGATGATACAATTATTTCAAAATTAAGACGTAATTGATTGATTAATTATAATTATTATTATCTTGTTAATGGTATAAAATAATTTTCTAGAGAAAAGTTTCATAAAAGCCAGTTTGCTAACTTGAATATATACTCTTTAAAGTCTTTAATTATTATCTTTATTTATTCTCTCATTCAAATTTAAATTATCGAGAATTGAAATATGATATTTAAAAATTGAATGTAGCATTCAAAGATTAATGTGTTATTATATGGCAAGTTAAAATTTGGTGAGATGCATAGATTTCTTTGGAAAGGATATATATGATTATATATAATGTAACTAGCAATTAAATGAGAATTGAAAGTTTAAACTTCTCACATTACGTTATTGAATTAATCAATTATCTTGCAACCTTTTAAGTAAGTTTATTTTTAAAGAAAATTCTATTAATTATTTAATATGATTGAGTGGCAAAATCTGATTTATTTGCTATAAGATGTGGATTGCTTCTTTTATCTTCAAAAATCAGTGACTAATGACTGTGATCAAAGTAAATTCTTTTAATGTTATTTGACATTAGAGGTTACTCGTGCTTTAACGAGGAGACACCTTAGTTGAACTTTTGACGACTGAACTCAGACGTGTTCATGAGAACCATTTTTACAAATTAAGTTCTTAACTTCTTCAATTACACTCATAATAAGGATTAATCACTCTTTGGTTGACCAAAAGATGTTCATTTTATACACCTATGTGCATCAATACTGGTTCCTAGTTTCCAAAACATTAAAGGTTACCCATGCTTTAATGAGGGGACACCTTAGTTGAACTTTTGGCAACTGAACTCAAACGTGTTCATGAGGACCATTTTCGCATATTAAGTTCTTTACATCTTCATTACACCCATAATAAGAAATACTAAGATTTTGATTCACTAAAATATGTTCATTTGATACACCTCTGTGCATTAATACTGGTTTTGACCTTACAAAACATCAGAGGTTACCCGTACTTTAACGAGGGGACAACTTTGTTGAACTTTTGGCGACTAAGTCAGATGTGTTCATTAAATTGTCCACCATTCACAGTAACTCCTTTTCCAGCCATGCATGTTGGAACTTTCAAAACTCTTAAACAAAACAACAAATTCATGTCAGCAAACAATCCACGAAAAACCAACCAACCCATCCATCCACCACTCATTCAAAAGAAAAACATTTTCAAAATATGTTCACAACCCATCTTTCTCGCCACCATACACTGAAGAAACAAAAATATTCAAATATGAAAACCATAAACAAAAAAAACTAAACCGTGAAATCCCAAAAAAGTCTTCCTTTTTCATCAAAAACCCCATAAAAGACAAACCTTTACTCCACAACCATAAACCCCAAACGGAAATCATATGTCAACAAAAAATAAAACCTTTAAACGACCAAAAAAACTTTCTTTTATATTCAAACATCAGAACCCTAAACCCCTAACAAAAATCATACCTTCTCAAAACCCTAAACCGTGAAACCAAATTAAGGTCTTCCCTTTTCACAAAAAAACCCCACAAAAGACCAACCTTTATTCTACAACCCTAAACCCAAAACGAAAATCATGCAATAATTGAACTTCATAATTATTGAAAATATATTTGGCTGAGTTCAAGAGGCGGATGAATTGAACTTTAAAAGATTTTTGTCAATTTAAAACACTGAAAACAATTTAGTTAATAGAAAACCTTTTCTGAACCTCAATGATAAAAGATTTAAAGTGCAGTGGTGAAATAAATCGATTTCAGACACAAATAAATCGATTTTTTTTTGTGGCAGAGAGCAAATTTCAAATAGCACATACACCAGTTGAGTTTTATGCAGCAGAAATGATTCTAACCATATTATCCAGCAAAGACAATATGAAGCAAATTAACTCACACAATTTCAAAATAACATATCACACAGATTTAATCACACCAAATTGCACACAAGATAGAATACAAATAGAAATACTAATACTCAATTTGCAAGTTTATGTAACTGAGATATATCAAAACCAATATCAACTAAGAATGTCAAGT
>Ga0209700_108528_pt1 | contig 13004 bp, 11 predicted proteins | sample SiratroredBW_FD_187528 | JGI IMG/M metagenome (GOLD analysis project Ga0209700, IMG submission 187528) | Root nodule microbial communities of legume samples collected from California, USA - Siratro red BW (SPAdes) (version 2) | ecosystem: Host-associated > Plants > Roots > Nodule | place: USA... | reverse complement strand
TTTAAATTTTATTAATTTATTATTGTTATTATGAATCTTATTAATATTATTTTTATCAATATTATTAATATTATTATTTGTATTATTTATATTATTGTTAATATTATTATTATTATCGTTTTTAATAAAAATCATAATAATAAGAATAATAAAAATATTATTAATGATAATAATAATAATAATAATAATATTTTAATAATATTAACAATCATAATCATAAATATAATCGTAATAAGAATAATAATAATCACAATATTATCATATTGCTTGTGTGGCGCAGTGGTAAAAGGTTCCCCTTCATCATTCAAAAGTCTTGGATTCAACTCCTTTTGCAGTTTGGTACTAACTTTATTAATATTTGTAAGACATTAACAATAATCCTAAATTACAGGAATAATGATAAATAATAACAATAATAATAAATAATGAGATAAATAATAATAATAATAAATAATGAGATAAGTAAAAGGATATGATATAAAATAATATATCATTAATAAATAAAATAATAATAAATAATAAATAATGAGATAATTAGAAGGATATAAAAATAATCTTGATAATCATAAATAATTTAAAAAATATAATGTTATCCATGGATCAATATTAGTGGGTAATATAAACTTATATCCACGAAATAAATTCCGTGGGAAAATTACCCATCGATCAAAGTTGGTGGGAAATTTACCTATGCTCTCATTACCTGTGGATTTTAACCCGTCGGTAATCCGTGGGTAATGTCTGATTACCCACTGATTTTGGTCATTACCTACGGATTTTAGCCGTAGGTAAATCCAATTTTTTTTGTAGTGGTTGATAAATCTCTAATCGATGCAAGAAAACACCACAAAAAATTTTAGAATTTTCTAGAAAGTATAGATATGTGAAATCAATGGCTAGGCTATAAAAAAATGGATGAAAATTAACAAAAAAATAAAAAAGAAACCCAAAACAATGGAATTTTGAAATTTTCAGAGGCCCAACCGCCTTTGGCGGTTGACAAAGGGCTTCGTTACCCCATTTCGAGCAACTTTCATTTTTGGAGCGTCTCAATCCGAGCTCTCTATCAAAAGTTATGGTTGTTTGAAGTTTTTTTCACCCTAAATTTTTGAAATCTTAAATCTATGATAAACTTATACAATGTAATAATTCTACCATCAAATATATACTAAATCAAGATGCTGATAAAAAATTTGGGTCAAAAATAAATTTCTAACTATTTTTAATGAATTTTACAAAATTGTTAACCTCTTGCAAAGAGAAGAGGCAAGGGGTGTTGAACCAAGAACTCAAACAAGACCACCAAAAAGCTTACAAACAAATACTACCAAAACCACAAAACGTAAACAAAATATCAATGAATAACCACAATCAGTGAAAGCAAATGAAAATGGAGGAAAAAGGAACAACTAAAAGCTTCATACGAAGGGTACCTCGAACAAAGCTTGAAATAAAAATTTAACTGTTCAAACGAAGCTCTCAACGTAAATGAAGGACCAAATGTAAAATGGAGCTGAATAGAGAACCTTAAGAGCTTGAAACGCAGCAAAAAGACGCCGAAACAGTGCAGGAGAGAACGCACAACGCGCAATGGAGGGAGAAGAAAAGTGAAAACGCATGGGTTGTGTTAAAACAAGTAGCACCACTTCAGTTCTGAGCTTCTAATGGACGTGGTGGATGACCTGACCTGAAAACCCCAAATTCAATTTTGATGCACCACAACGGTTCTGAGCTTCTAACCGACGTTGTGATGAACCCTAATTTTACCTAATTTTTTGACCAAATTATCAAAGTGAACATGACGTCGGTTGGAATCCCAAACCGACGTCATGGGTGTACACACCACATCGGTTAGAAGCCCATAACCGACGTGGTAACTCACCCTCCAATTTAAAATTTTAAAATTTTGAATTTTTATTTTTTACTGCCTTTTTCACGTCGATTTTGTTGGTTAACGACGCAATGTTCACATCACAATATCGGTTTTTCTCCAACCAATATTATGAATGTTCATTTATTTACAAAAATATTACCGCATTTTTTACAACGTCGTTTTTGTTTTTAACTATTTTTATACTCAGACGTTAAAGATTGATTTTGTACTAGTTCTTCTTTGCTTCATATATTACCATAATTCTTCTATCAAATTATGTGCATTAACATTGGAAGTGGGTTTCACATAAGACAGGAAAATCGGTCTAAACCAGTACTTATATACTGCGAAAAAAGAATGCATGTAGCTTATAATTTCCTTCGTTTCTTTTCCTCACGGCTTTGTTAGCATTTGTGAACTAGCTTATCACAAATTTATGGACACTTAACCACAAGTTAATAGGTCGTTTTAAGCTACCTGACTAAAAAAATTTAAGAATTTGTTAAACGTTGTTGCTTAAGCACAACTTAATAGTTTCTTTAAGTGAGCTTGTTTGGAACAAATTTGTCTTAGTTTAATTCTTCTTAAATAAAGTTTATGATAGTTTAAGCCAAATTGCTTTAAATGAAATTATTATTACTAAGCCGTTAAAGTGACAATGATCTCGTGTTAAGTGACTACACAACTCTTTATAATGTTCCCTATATCTGCTGGCCTATTACCAAAATTTACTCGCATACAAGAGGTTTATAATGTAACATTTTCGTACAATATTTTTGTGTCATTGATTGTTTTTCTTTATAATTTTATGGCAACTTTTGTGATGAATTTTAGTAAGATTTTTTTTTCTTTCATTTAACACGAGACCACTTTACAAGGACGAAAATAATTTTAAAAATAATATATCTTTATCACAAAATTAAAAAAAAAATGTCATGAACTTAAAAATTGTCAAACTTGTGGACGCTAAAATGCTATCCAATATCTTTGAAATTTGAATCATTGAAGACAAGAACAAAAGGAAATGAAAGATATAGGTTCCACAACCCAAAATGTATTGTCGGCCATTGTTAATTTACCTTTATATTGATATCATGTACAAACATTTTTCAAATAATTTTTTTATGAATTAAACATAGTTTATATATTGTAAAAATTATTTTTATTAATTTGAAAAAATATAATTTTAATTTTTTTATAAAATAATTTTAACTTTTATAAAGAAACTAACTTTTTTTTTCTTAATTTTTAGAAGCGTTTATAAAATATATACCTTACTTTTATAAAGATGGTACTTTTCTTTTCTTTTACTAAAAGATCTTTTCTTTTCCTTTCAACAAAAAAAAGGTTGCTCATATCTAGAACACGAGTTTGACAAATTCAAATTTATAAATTTTTACATTATTAAAACATATTTTAAACGAATATAACCTATCGCTAACAAGGAACAAAAACAAAAACACTATCCCGTGAAAAAAAGTATTTTGTATTTAAACAGATATTGAAATTATAATTTATATATTTGTATATTGTTATAACTTAATGTATTTGTCTATTTTATTTTAATTTTGTACATATATATATATATATATATATATATTAAAATACATCCTGTATTTAAAATTAACAGAAAATACCAACAAACAGTATGAGTGCAATATTATTCATATATGTTTTTTTAATAAAACTAGTTTCTATAATAGCAACTAAGAAATAACGAAAAGTATTATTGAAACCAGTATTCACTCATTCTTCTGAATCTCTAATATGACCCTGAAATTAGAATCAACAATAAGCAATGATGCTGGAAGAAATTAGAATAGCAGATGAGAGAATGAAGAGCTCAATAATAGAGGAGAGGAGAACTCACATTTCACACAGTGTCTCTCCACCTACCCCTTCTAGCATGTATAATTCTCTAGCCTATTGGGCCTTTGGCCCATTCTAGTGTTCCTCCTCACTTTTTTCGTGGTTTGTAAATTAGCTACGACCTCACTCGGATCTCTTGCCACATGTATGTTTTTATTTTTGGGTCTCATTATATTATTATTTGTATCAATACCTCCTCCATGGAAATAGATCTCAACAAGGTCAGAGTGAAGATAAAGTCATTGAATTTCATGCTTCCCTTCCCATGTAGCCTGTTCCTCATGTAATTCTTTCTAATAAATCAATATCTCTGACAACCAAGCACCATTTCTTTTAACCTTGCGTCTGTCCAATATAATTGCGCAAGGCTACTAAATTTTGGTGGTAAGGTTGTAACTTCACAAATATATGATCACCAACTAAGAACTGAATATCTCTTCATTTACCATTAGCTCTACACTTCATGATATTTTGTGCCTTGAGGAGGTTATTCTTAAGTTTACCAAGTAATCTGTCCCGTGATTATGTAACTGGTGCTACACCATTGGACTATCTGCTAGTTGAGGTTCATATTTGATAATTGGTGGTGGATCTTGAGCAAAAAATAACTTGTACGGTGTCATACCTATGGCAGATTGAAAAGTCGTATTATACCAATAATTTAACCAAGGTAATAGCTTATACTAGTCCTTTGGATTCTGTTGAGTATAACAACGCAAGTACATTTCTAAGCACCTTTCACGAACCTCAGATTGACCATCTATTTGTGGATGATACGAGGAACTCATTGCCAATTAAGTCCCCTGTCTATTAGACAAATGCTGCCAAAATCGACTAGTATCAGATACAATTGAGTGTGGAACCATCTTTGCTGTAAAATCTGCTGTAAGAGAATAAAATAAGCAAACTTTGTAAGACGATCCATTACAACTAAAATAACTGAACAACCGTGAGACAATGGCAACTCGATAATGAAATCCATGGCAATATCCTGCCATATATGCTGAGGAACGGGCAGTGGTTGCATCAAACCAGCAAGGGGATGAGTGCTATATTTAACTTGTCGACAAATTATACAATTCTTCACATATTGTTTCACATCTTGAGTCATCCCTTTCCAAAAAATTGGACTACTATGCGAGCTAGAGTTCTTTTAATACTAGCATGTCCACCAACTAAAGAGTCATGAAATTCCTTTAATATCATATGTCGAATGTTGGAAGTTGTAGGGATTAATAATCTGCCTTACCAAAACCAAAAACCTTGCTTATGTTGAAGTTTAGAATTAGGTCCTGTTGCGGATGGAAAATCTCTATACGGGTCATAGGTAATTAAATCCTACTAGAACTATTGAAGAAAGATAGGTTATGGTTGAGATAAGGCCATGAAGGATCGAGAAAACCCATCAGCAACTTGATTTTAAGTACCCTTGTTATACTCAGTATTGAAGTTATAACCAAGCAATTTAGGGAGCCATGCCTGTTGCTACGGTGTTTGAATCACCTATGTTTGCATTTCTTGAGACTTTTAAGATCTGTCCTCACAATAAAATGGTGCCTTAATAAGTAATGCCAAAATTTTGCTGCTGCTGTGGTGATAGCATACATTTCTCATGCGTATGCTGATTATTTTTGCATCAATGGTAATATTTTCTTCGAAGAAAAAGCTACTCTACAAAAAAAAGTTAAAATACCGACGGAACATTATTGACGGAATTTTATTTGTCAGTAAAATACCATTATTGACGGATTTTACCAACAGATATCATCTCTCATTAATTATCGACAGATTTACCGACGGATTTAACTTCGTCTGAAATTAATATTTACTGATTTCTATAATATAATTAATATTTTTTTATTTATCGACAGATTTACCGACAGACTCAAAAAATCTGTCGGTAAATTTACATACAACCGATCTACCGACTGATTTTAGGTGTTTTGGAAGGATTTGCCCTGTCGATAATTTTTGTTTTTTTTTGTAGTGCTATTGGATGATTGTCTTGGCTCAATACTACACCTATCCCTATTCCTTGTGCATCTGTTTCAAGGACAAAAGGTTTGGCAAAATTAGGAAGTGTCAACACAGATACGTGAGTAATTGTTGTCTTAAGTAAATCAAATGCCAATGCCTGTTGAGATTTTGTAGACCAATGAAAAACATCTTTCTTTAACAAATTAGTGAGAGGGGCAACCAATATGGGAAAGTTTCTGTTAACCCAAAAAAGCTCGTGGTTGCTTAATTGAAGTTGGTACAACTTACTGTTTAATTGCTTACATCTTGATTTCATCAACCTTGACTCTATCTCGTGATACAACATGTCCCAAATAATCAATTTGGGTTTGGCCAAAAGATCATTTGGAGAGTTTGGTAAATAAGGAATGTCTTTGCATGGTGCTTAAGACCAAAGAAAGGTGTTGGATATGTGTATTCCATGTTGTACTGTAGATTAAAATGTCATCAAATAAAACAAGGACAAATTTGCGTAAAAATTCTACAAAAACTGAATTCATTAGGGTGGCAGGTGCGTTACTCAAGCCAAATGCCATTACAAGCCATTCATACAACCCTTGGTGAATGTGAAAAGCTGTCTTATAACGATCCTCCGGAGAAACAAGAATCTAATGATACCCTAAACGTAAATCCAGCTTTGAGAAATATTGTGCTCCAAACAACTCATCAAGTAATTCATCCATTATGGGCATGGGAAAAGAATCCTTAATAGTGACTGCATTAAGGGCACTATAATCAGTGCAAAAATGCCATGTTCCATCTTTCTTTTTGACAAGTAGCACGAGTGAGGAGAATGAACTTGAACTAGGTTGTATGATACCCTCCGATAACATTTCAGTAATAATATATTTAATCTCAATTTTTTGACTAGGAGGATAACAATAAGGTCGAACTTTCACAGGAGCGCTCCCAAGCATTAATGGGATGGTATGGTCATGAGACCGTATTGGTGGTAACCCATGAGGATTCTCAAAAACATTCTTGTATTGTTGTATAATCATAGCCAATTCAGGCTCCATGGTTGTCGACAATTGCAACAAATGATAGGCTGACACTTCAGGTGTTTGAATTTGTATGACATATAATTCCGCTATAGAGTTTGTGGCTTGTAAGCGGGTGAGTTGATGGAACTGGGCTAGGCTAGGTAGATTTGAGGTTTCTCCATATAAAATGATAAGTTCCTCATTGATTTAAAAAGTGAGGGAGCATTTATAATTCACTAAATGAGTATCCAAAGTTGCCAACGATTGACTACCAAGAACCAATTCAGCTGCAGCAATAGGTAGAACATAGGCTGAAATATAAAAAGAATGACCCTGGATTTGGACTGGGATATTCTGGACTTCACCTTCACATTCCAATTGCTCTCCATTGCCCACAAACACTTTTAATTGTGGGGTCTGGTAGATGGGTAGGTATAGAAATTTAGCCACTCTAGGTTACATGAAATTATTATAACTCATTCCATTAATAAGGATCTGAATCTTATGGCCCTGGATAAATCTTGTGAATCTAATTGTGGCTCTCACGGTGGTACTTTTCATGGCATTGTATGATAAATGAGGTGTCTGATCAAATTCCTCAGACTAATCTTGGACAATCTGCTGGCTCTATACATTTGGTCTAGCTCCGGGGGTGTTTCATCCTTAAATTGGAGTAAGAAATAGTATTTATTAGCACACCGATTAGTAGGGGAATACTTCTCATCACAAGTAAAACAAATCCCCTTTTCTCGACGGAATTGAATGTCAGCTGGGGTTAAACGCTTTAAGTTGTTGGATTTTGGTGGTGTGAGAAGTAATGGTGGTGGGTTTGTGTTTATAGGTGGGTTTGTGTTTGCCGTTAATGACATTTTAGAAGTATTTTGTGTAAGTGATTTGGTTGGGAAGTAAGGAAATTTGTGTTTAGAAGCTAGGGATGATGGATGAAATTTTTCCTCGAGTTTAGCAAATGACAGCCTGGAATAATGAGTGAGGGGCTCGGGATATCACTTCACTCTTCAATTCAGGTATTAATCCACCAATAAAACAATCAAGCAATACACGATCATCTAACCCATATGATTGATTAGCTAACTCAGTGAAGGAAGCATAATAGTCTGCCACTGTGGCAGATTGCTTTAGCTTGAACAGATCCGAACGGGGATTATCAAATTGAGATGGCAATGGACAATCATAGCCAATCAGGTGCTTGGGTGCTTTTTCTAGTAGTTGAAACCATGGTAAGACTTTTCCTTCAAAATGAATATAAGCAATGACCACTTTCTACTCATCGAGAGTGTTGTATAATGTCAAAAACTTTTGAGCCTTGTACAACCAAGTCATTAAGTCATCACCAGTGAACCGTGGAAAATCCAGCTTCATCGAGCGAGGCATGAAAAGCAATTGAAGTGGAAGACTGTACTGGTGAGTCCTTTTGAGATGTCAGGAGTAGCTGATGCAACTCTTGCAAATACTGATCAATCTTCTCAAATTGTTGATCCATTTGCATAAATCAATCATGATGTAAACCCATAGCCTCAGAAAGACGTTTTAGTTCTCCTTGCATCTCTTTCATTCTTGTGTTGCCAGCCATAAGTAATTCAGTGAAAGCACGAGTGATACATTCTGTATCTAAAATCTACAGGAAATACCAACAAACAGTACTGTGCAATATGAATTTCTATAACAGCAACTAAGGAATAACATAAAGTATTATAAGAACCAGTATTCGTTCATTCTTCTGAATTTATGATATCACCTGAAAATGAGAATCAACAATAAACAATAATGCTAGAAGAAAGAATAGTAGATAAGAGAATGAAGAACTCAATAACAGAGAAGAGAACTCACATTTCATACACTATCTCTCCACCTGCCCCTTCTAGCTAATTCTCTAGCTTCTTGGGCCTTTGGCCCATTCTAGTGCTCTTCCTCACTTTTTTTGTGGTCTGTGAATTAGTTACCCCATCACTTCGATCCCTTACCACGTGTACGTTCTTATTTTTGGGCTCCATTATATTATTATTTATATTAATAAATATATATATATATATATATATATATATATATATATATATATATATATATATATATATAAAGAGAGAAATTTATGACTTACAATGTTATAGTAACTATAATTATTTTATGAAAAAAAGCATTGTAATTATTATTATTATAACATCAATACGACAACCTCACCTTATCAAGTTTGCTTTCTGATGCTTTAACAGATAATCTTTTATAACGAAAATAATTAAGATAAGTCAAAAAAAGATAATATAAAACATTTTACAACAAGCATAAATGTGATCAAAAAATTCTTCTAAAAAGATTTCTACTGATTCCTAATTAAAAGAAGAGATCAGCATCGTTCCAATACTTCATCAGTCTTTATTTCTATACACTTAAAAAGAAAGATTGTTTTGTTTTATAATTAGATTTAGTTGATAACCAGTGTCTTCAATTATTGTTCTTCACTCTTATATCCACTATTTTACTAGACAACATTGCACTTAAAAAGTACATACATATTTCAACTTACCACAGTGTTCTCATTCCTTGGCATACCACCCTCTTTCAGATTATTCTTCCTATGTTTGAAGCATCCAAAATGAGGCTTATCCTACAGAAACTAGTTCTTGCTTTCATCCACTTGTGGTTGTGGTGGACTACTTCTATCCATGTTCATGCAGCAGACGACAGTTTAAAGCCTGGTGATACACTCAACTCATCTTCACCACTACTATATTCTAAGAGTCGCAAATATTTTCTGGAATTTTATACAGGTACAAGTGGGGGTGGGACTGAATTTTTTACTTACTTAGCAATACAAAGTGCATATGACAATACTATAGTTTGGGAGGGTAATAGAGAACAACCTGTTGACCAGAATGATGCAGTTCTATCCCTAAGCTTCTCTGGCGTGCTGAAGATAGAATCAGGATCTGTGAAAAAACCAATTATTCTTTATTCTCCTCCTCGACCTATCAACAACACTGTGGCCACTTTGTTGGACACTGGCAACTTTGTGCTTCAACACCTTCACCCCAATGGGACTAACACTCTCTTGTGGCAAAGTTTTGATTATCCCACTAACACTTTGATCCCCACCATGAAGTTAGGTGTTAATCACAAAACAGGCCATCGTTGGTTTCTTTTTTCACAGTTGACCAATGAGCGTGCGACTCCAGGTGCCTTTAGTCTTGAATGGGAACCGACGGGACAAGAACTGGTGATAAGGAGAAGAGGAACAGTTTGTTGGAAAAGTGGGAAACTGAGGAACGATAGATTTGAGTACATTCCAGAATATGCACAAGGCGTGTTGAAGTACACCATAGTCTCCAATGGGGATGAAGACACCTTCTCTTTCAGATCTACAAATGAAAACCTTACACATTGGTGGTTGCTATCGGATACTGGGCGGTTATCTTACAATTACAAAGAGGGATATGTTGCAAGGGCTGATCTGTGTTATGGATATAGCACAAATGGAGGGTGCCAAAGATGGCAGTATATACCTAAATGCAGGAGTCCTGGTGATGTTTTTACAAAAAAGAATCTTCGCACTAATTATAAAAATGTAACCTATGACTATAATCAGAATATTAGTCACAGTGATTGTGAGGCTGCTTGCTGGAGCGATTGTAATTGCAACGTATTCAATGAAATCTATGTTGATGGAACAGGATGTGCATTCTATCATTGGAATTCATCGAAATATTATATAGTTGACGGCACAGTTTCGGGTGTAGACTTTTACGTACTGGAGAACATAGGAAACGCAATCCCTCATCATCACGGTAGGTCTAATGCCAACTTCATTTCTTTTTTTAATCATATCCTAAAATATGTACAGCTAAGTCTAAAGATACCAACCATACCATAAATTGAATAGACCCTTTGTGAAGAGTGAATAATTCTTGAGCATTTCTTTGTTTGTACAACTCTAGTGTGGATCTTTAGGGAACTGCGCCAACAAAATTTTCTTATTTTTTCAGTCTTGGGTCTCCAAATTGAGACACAAAGCAGTCATTGACTACAACCTTAACGATGGCATTAAAAAAGCTATAAAGCCATCAAGTAGTAATTGATACTTGAAGATTTTTAGTCATTGTATGCAGGTACAAAAAGGTGGATATGGATAAGTACAGTAATAGCAACCACTTTACTGATAACATGCGCATTCATTCTCTGCTTAGCCCTAAAGAAACGAAAACATGTGCTTCAAGGTATAGTTACATACTTAAATTCAGTCTTAAACACAATATTTTTTATCACTTCTCTACATTCTAATATTTCTCATTTTCATCCCAACAGAAAGGAAAAGAAAAGAAACGATGAAGAAATTATCTCTAATTGAAGATTTTGGAAATAATTTGAATAAGGGAAACGGATTAAAAGTATTCGATTATACATTGGTTGTGGCAGCCACAAATGAGTTTTCATCAGAGAATAAGTTAGGACAGGGAGGGTTTGGACCAGTTTATAAGGTGATTGAAACTACTGAAATTATGTATTGGTAACTTTGTTTGGGAGGACTGATGACCTTTTTGTTCTCATTTCATTAGGGAACTTTGCCAACAGGAGAGGAGGTTGCTATAAAAAGACTTTCAAGAAGTTCTACACAAGGAATTGTTGAGTTTAAAAACGAACTAACACTTATATGTGAACTTCAGCACATAAATCTTGTTCAACTACTTGGTTGTTGCATTCATGAAGAAGAGAAGATTCTAATTTACGAGTTTATGCCAAACAAAAGCTTGGATTTCTATCTTTTCGGTGAGGAATAATGTGTTCATGATTATCTAATTGTTTGTTGTTTACAGATAAAACTTGTTTTCATTATAATGCAGCCATCCAAACACATATGTAGGTGAATATGGATCTTTCTCAATTGTAATTGTTGTTGATGATAGATTTACACTAATTACTCTGGGTAGAACATTATGAAGAAAGGTCATTTTTGCCTTTCTACATTTGTATGCTATACATTCTAACTCACATCACTATATGACCATGGGGAAGATTGTACAAGAAGCAAATTACTAGATTGGAATAAGCGCTTCAACATAATACATGGAATTGCTCAGGGATTATTGTATCTTCACAAATACTCGAGACTCAAAGTCATTCACAGAGACTTGAAAGCTAGTAACATACTTCTTGATGAAAATATGAATCCAAAAATTTCAGATTTTGGAATGGCTAGAATATTTACCCAACAAGACTCAATATCAAATACAAACAGGGTTGTTGGGACATAGTAAGCTTGCTAAACTTTTACATTCATCTTATATCAATGTATAAATGAAATTTATTTCTCATTTAATATTTTTTGTAGTGGTTACATGTCTCCAGAATATGCTATGGAAGGAGTTTTTTCTACAAAGTCTGATGTGTACAGCTTTGGAGTCTTATTGCTTGAAACTGTTAGTGGAAGAAAAAACACTAGCTTTTATGATGATGACCGCCCAATAAATTTGATTGGACATGTATGGAATGTTAGCTTTGGCGAGTTTGTTTTTTGATATAATATTTTTTTTGTCTAATTTGACTAAAATATATACTTACAGGTATGGGAATTATGGAAAGATGACAAGTGGTTTCAATCAGTGGATCCATCATTGAACAAGTCATTTGATTATGATGAAGTGCAGAGGTGTATTCATGTTGGTTTGCTATGCGTTGATCAAATTCCAAATGATCGATCTACAATGTCTGAGGTTATATCAATGTTGACAAACAAGAGTGAAATAGTGTCTTCACCTAAAAAACCAGCATTCTATGTTCAAACAGAGATGTTTAACGAGAATTTATCTTCTTCTGAGTTGTGTACTGGTTCTATACTAGAAATTACTACTTCGTTGGAAATAGAATAACCTGAGTGAGTTATGTACTAATTAGAAAAAGAAACTACATATTGACTTAAGTATTACTAGTTAAGAAACATTCATTATATTTTTAAGATAGTATAAGTTTTCTATTAATTTTTATTTGTCCCTTTTATAGACTTTCTGTCCATTCATTGGAAACAATCAGCCCCAAATCATGTGCATGCATCATAATGCACCCTTAATTATAACTTATGTTATCCCTGTATTATAACTTATGTTGTCCCATAATTATTTGTCATCATGTACATATCTTTTTGTTACAATTATTCAGGAATAAATCCTTTTGTAATTCATATATATATATATATATATATATATATATATATATATATATATATATATATATATATATATATATATATATATATATAT
>Ga0209700_108526_pt1 | contig 13006 bp, 7 predicted proteins | sample SiratroredBW_FD_187528 | JGI IMG/M metagenome (GOLD analysis project Ga0209700, IMG submission 187528) | Root nodule microbial communities of legume samples collected from California, USA - Siratro red BW (SPAdes) (version 2) | ecosystem: Host-associated > Plants > Roots > Nodule | place: USA... | reverse complement strand
AAAAAAATAAAAAAAAGATTTTAAAAAAAAAATATTAAAAAAAAAAAAAAAAACTAAAGCAGAGATAGAAAACAATGATGTTTTAGTATATGTATTTATATAGATATATCTTTAAATTCAGGGATTTTTTTTTTTTTTTCATTACAGATTTCGTTTCTATACATAACTCATATAAGATTTTAGTCTTTCTAATTTTAAATTATTTCTATTTAAGTTTTGTAGCCTTTAATTATTGAAATTAAACATCTCCCCTTAAACGCAATGAAATAATTAATAATATTGTAGCAGTAGTGTAATGGAAAAAGTTTTATAAATTTATAAATAAAAATATTAATATTTAAACCAAAAAAACTAAAACATGTTACATTTTTATTATTAAAAGTGTAAGTTAAGAAAAACGTAACTAAATTTAAATGCAGCGCAATTTATTTCCCAAATATAATATATGCTGTGCGGGAAAGGAAAATGTTTAAGCTTTAAGAGGGTTATTTTTAACCATTTTTGTTAATTAATTTTGTTATAAACTTCGTTTGATACACTAGGTTGATTATTTTTAGGATGTTTGTTATAAAAGAAATTCGTACGTAATTAGAAATTATAACTAACGACAATCTAATAGTCATAAATCCCCGGAACTACAAAATATGTTTGTTTCTTTGTAAGAAAACTACTAAAATATATTAGGTTGTTCAGAAATATCTTTTACAATATTTATATATTTTTTTCGAAATTAAAGAATAATGTTTTATTTTTATCAGAAAAAATAATTTGTTATCATATTGAATGATTTAATTGAGAGTAAAATTATGTTTTTTTATATATTAAAACTTTTAATTTAATTAGGAAAGGTTAAATTCTGCACACCTCTTCCATGAAAGTGATTTTGGCAGAAAATCATAAAAGACAATGTTTCTCGAGAATATTATTTTTCAAAAACTAAACCAAACATAAAAGTATAATTTCTCAAATTTTAATTCTTAGTAAATTGAAATTATTTATCATAACTAGTATCTTTTAACTGAATATTAACTTTACTTAAAAAAAATCAAGTTCAATTTCACTCGGACAAGTAAGATTTGTCGTTGTATATCTAGAAATGAAAAGAAAAGAAAATATATATAAAAAATAAAGAAGAAAAAAATGCATGAAGTGAAAAGTTTTACTGTCTTACTGTAATTTCACTTTACTAGAATAAAATTGTCCATCACAAGATGAAATATTTCTTCTATTTTATTTTTCTAAAAATGATATTCCATTAAAAAAAGTACATGTAGTCTAACAAAAAAACAAGGGAAATAATAATAATAATCCATATTTTCTTAAAAAATAAATAGAAGAAAATGGAAAGTGGGGTTTGTTACAGTTAAAAAGGGTCCCACATGACACCTCTCTTACTAATGCTACCTTCTCTGCCGCCTTAATTATAGCTTTCTTTTTCCCTCATCTTCTTCTTTTTATACCAACTCTTTCCATTTTCCTTCTCCACCTCTCTTCTCCGGCGACTCTCGCCGGAATCTCACCGGGAAACCCGCCGGATAATTACTACTTCCCATCTTCCAAAATCATCTTCTACACCATTATCGTTCCAACTAACACAAAGCTCACAGCACTCTTTCACACAGTTTTTTCTTTTGTTCTGTGTTGCAACTCAGTCACCTCTGCAATGCAATTGGGAACCTGCGAATATTAGACCCATTTGACTGAATTTCAGTTAAAATTCACAGATTTTCTTCTGGGTATTCTTCAATGTCCGTGCTCATGGTTTTTACTTGCATGATCTTGAATGTGGTGCAGTGGTAATACCACTTGTCATTGTTGTGTGAAAGTGACAATGCTAACAATCTTTTAATGATAGGGATTCTGAAAATTCAATGTGGTTTTATGGTTTCAAGGTGTGACTTGGTGATGTGAGTTAATTTGGAGATTTTCCTTGTTTGTGGGGTATGGGGGGTTTATTATTGCCCATTTTTGGATTCTTATGTCAATTACTAGCGTGAGGTCAATGGTTTTCGTTTAATTAGCATTTAATTTTTGGGTGAAAGATCCAAACGAACTTCAAGCCTCAAAACATTGGTTTTGGCCTTGATTCATGGCTTTTATTGGCATCACTGAATTCAAGATTTTTTTTTTTTTTTTTCTGTTTCTAATCCTTGTAATTGTTTTTTTAAGGCCCTTGATTGAAGACCGAGGAGTTAATCTCACGCCACCGATTTGGGGTGTGAGCAGAAAGTGGAGGCCATAAAAGGGCAATGATGTTGAGATGGACAAGGGTTTCTGATGGAAAAGGTGATCACTGTGACAGTGAGGAGATGGAGATGGGGTTCAATGTTTTGGGGGGTGATGAAATTGTCAAGTCCAAAAGGTTGTTTGTGAGACCTAGGATCAAGGTGTGGATGGCCCGTGCCATCACTACAGTGATACTTTGGACTTGTGTGGTTCAGCTGATGGCAATTGGGGAGTTGTGGGGACCAAGGTTGTTGAAGGGCATGCCTCATTGTTTCAGCCACCAAGATTCATCTCCAGCAATTGCAAAGCCTTTTGTTAAATCCAAGGTTGTTCTTCCACCCAAAAGTAAGTACTTCTTTTCTCACGTAAAAAAAAATGATCTTTAAGGTTTTAACTTGAGGTTGCGATCTCAGTTTCGCAGTTGGTATTGCCGGAAAATGCGACTGTATTTGTGATGACGATGTGGTCGCAGACACGCCGCAGTCAAAATTGCGGCTGCGAACTGTTTTTCAAAAACCATGTTAAGGATGTCTTTGTGAATAGGAAATTCCTTGTTAGAGGGTCTGTGATTTTTGTTCAAAGAATTGTGACTTTCTTAAGCTTTGTATATATGTATTTGCTGAATAATTTTATGACTAGTTATGACTGGGGGAGGAATACGATGATTCTTTTTATCAGGGATTCATAAGAACAATGGTTATCTTATGGTTTCGTGCAATGGAGGACTCAACCAAATGCGAGCAGCTGTGAGTGCCAATGCTTTATTACATTCATTTCAGGCATTAACATTCAAAGTCTGAATCTGGTTTTCTCAAAATTTTGTTTGTTCTTGTACAGATATGTGACATGGTTGCTATTGCAAGACATTTAAATGTTACTCTCATAGTTCCGGAGCTGGATAAAACATCTTTCTGGGCTGATCCAAGGTTTTCACTTTTCCTATTGCTACATCATGATTTTAGTTCAGGAAGTGTTTATTTCCATGGTTGTGAGACTTCTTAATTGAAACTGTTCCCTTGATGTGGCAGTGAGTTCCAAGACATATTTGATGTGGATAATTTTATTGGATCCTTAAGAGATGAGGTTAGAATATTAAAGCAACTACCACCTAGGCTCAAGAGAAGAGTTGAAAAAGGATTATTCTACTCATTACCACCAGTTAGCTGGTCGAACATATCATACTATGAAAATCAGGTGTTTACTCAGGTTAACATGACTTCTTTTCTTTATCAAATTATTGGTTACTTGAATTCAGCTGACTTTTCTACTTGCTTATCGCAGATCCTCCCTCTGATACTGAAACACAAGGTTGTGCACCTAAACAGAACTGATGCTCGACTTGCCAATAATGGACTACCTTTGGAGACTCAAAGGCTGCGATGCCGTGTAAATTTTGATGCTCTGAGGTTTACTTCCCAGATAGAGGAACTTGGTAGGAAGATAGTCAAAATTTTGAGGCAAAAGGGACCCTTCCTTGTACTTCACCTTAGATATGAGATGGACATGTTGGCCTTCTCTGGTTGTACTCAGGGATGTGACAGCAGGGAGGTAGAGGAACTCACAAGAATGAGGTATGTTGAATCTTTAAATAATGTGTCAGTGTCACTCTGCAATTTTGCTTCACAATTTGAATATAGTATTGCAAAATTCCATTTTTCAGATATGCTTATCCTTGGTGGAAGGAAAAAGTTATCAATTCTGAGCTCAAGAGACAAGATGGTCTATGCCCTTTGACACCCGAGGAGACTACACTGGTATTGACAGCTCTAGGCATAGATCAAAGTATTCAAATTTATATTGCTGCTGGAGAAATATACGGTGGAGGGAGAAGGATGGCAAGTTTACAAGCAGCTTTTCCAAATGTGGTCAGTGGAAAGAAACAAAATCATATTTCTATGTTTATATGTTATTTTGTAACCTATATGTGCTTTAACTGCAACAGGTGAGGAAGGAAACTCTGCTAGAACCTTCAGATTTGATGTATTTTCAAAACCACTCATCACAAATGGCTGCACTGGATTACCTTGTGTCTCTAGAGAGTGATATATTCATTCCAACCTATGATGGGAACATGGCCAAGGTTGTGGAAGGACACCGAAGGTATTACTTACTATCATGCCAGATGTTTTACCATGAGTCATCTTCTGTGATCTCATCCTTGGTTAGATGTGTTGATTTCATTCAGTATATAATGAAATCTGTGATGGCTTTTCACCCCTTTGGCAAATGATAAGTCCTTTTCTTTCTTAGTATAGGTTTTGTTATTGGTGCCAAAACTATACATCCTGTTTAGATTGCTTATGCTTGATTTTATTCTCCTTTTACTAATATCATGGTTCTTGCTCTTCAGATTTTTAGGCTTCAAAAGGACTATATTACTTGATAGAAAGCATGTGGTGCACCTCATAGATCAATACACCAATGGGTTACTAAGCTGGGATGAGTTTTCCATTATGGTGAAGAAATCTCATGCCAATAGGATGGGAAACCCCAAAAGAAGAGTTGTTATCCCAGACAGACCCAAAGAAGAAGACTATTTTTATTCCAATCCACAGGAGTGTTTCAAGTTCCAAGATGAACCATTGAGCAACACATGATCCTATCTTATCTAACATGTGCCTCCTCTAAACAGTTTGTTCCATCAGAAGGCAATGCTAATTGGTATTTACTTCAGGGGGAGGACCCTGATTCTGTACATGAATTAGGATCTCAATGAACACAGGGAACCGTGTGACTATTCCTCACTGGAATCACTTAAGATAAAATTGGATAAATTTCACGTTTTGAGGAACAGGTTCTTGTGTAAAGCAACAGCAAAGTGGAGTTATATCTTCTATACTGTAAAGAAGAGCAAAAGATATGTAGAGTCCTTTTACTATTAACTTTTGTCTTTTTTTTTCTAATCTCAAAGGTGGTTCTTCACCAAATACTCATAGTTGAGCGTTGAAATAATAGATGTAAAAGAATTGGAACCTTCTTGTCTATTAAGATATTGTATTTGCTTTTTGCTGCATATGATAATTGTCTCTGATCATGTTTGTGGACCAAAATAAGATTAAGTGATAAGACTCTAAGATGGGGTGGTAAGACTCAAAAATAGTTTCTTGAAGGTTATTGGTGGGCCAAGAATGATGATTAGCATTATAATATAGTTTTGTATCATTTCAGGAATAACAGCTACTTTTGTGGTTTAGGCAGCACTATAACAACCAACTTCAAGCAGTTCTTAATGGAGACTAGTGGTAGAGAATGCCCTATATTTCACATGGCATTTACAAAATTAGCAACTCACTTTATAGGTAACAAAATTAACAGACTTCATCTTAAAACCAATTAACACTGAACCAAATTATGGAAGTATATAGAGAATTTTGATAATCACAAGAACTTCTTAACTGATGTCTTTACCATACTCCAAATTTTGGAAGAGTTAAAAGAAGATATACATTACAATCAAATTTTCATGTTAAGAGTTTTAAGTAATTTGGGTACTTAAAAGAATTAATCTTTTTAAATTTCTGCTTTTGCTTTCCATTAAATTTATTTCTGCTTCTTACACAATTCTTTCAAAGTTCTATATCTCATCTATTTTTTACTGACATGTCTCAAATTTCTCTTAAATTTATTTTATTCAATGAATTCAAATCAAAAGAATAATTGATTAAACTTGATGTTATATTATTAATCTTCCATTACTCTATACCTACAAAAGGTGATAGTTCTCTGATGCTATCAAATTATCAATCACCTCAACAATCATCGTGTCTCAACAATTGATGGACATAATAGACATCATCCGAATTTTATGTTTTACCTAACAAGAAGAGCATTTCTCATTAATGAACAATATCATTGTTAACTTGAAACATATCTTCTAAAGCATATTTACGAATATTTTGGACTTGATAATCAATAAATTTAACTATTATTTTTATCATCTAGTTTTTATTAATTGTGTAATTTTAATTATTAATGAAATGCATTAATTTGAAATTGTGAAGTTAATTTTCAAGTTTGAAGTGTACAATTGTCAGCATTTAAAATAATATAAAATAATTAAAAAAATTATATTTTTTCAAAACCTCCAATCAAACTTATGAAAATTAGTTAACTTTTATTTCTTTTTTTTACCACAAAAATGTTTTATAAATAAGATAATTATAATGTAATAAACAAATTCTTAAAATGTAAGAACAAGGAACCCATTTAGTTGTTTTTTTAAGGCGTTGGATTGAAAAGATGAAACAATTTTAAACTTCTTTAAGTAGAAATAAGTGATGCTATATCTCAAATAGGTTGGTGGGTTGCAAATGCTCTTAGTTAATTTAATAATAAAAAAAATTCAAAATCCTTTCATATTTTTATTCTTATTTTTATTTTAATTATTGGGGAGTGTTGGTTGACCTTTACACCTCGCGTGTCCTTATATTTTATTCTGTGGCTGCAATTTTATATTACCATAATCTCAAATCTGTATTGGGATTTCACCCAATTATAACACCCCTTATAGATTATTGCTTTATGCTTACACTTTAAGGCTCATTCCTCCTAAATTAATATAGTTTGTTTGATCCAACAAAGATTTCACATTACAAAGAGGTGACCACCATCTTCAATTTTTGAAGGTGCACATTACCTTAGACGGTGGTTGTTGTATTTATTTATAAGATAAGAATTAGTCTCATGTCATGTAGTAATGTGGTCCTCAAAGCATAACATGGTCCAGCACAGTATTTGTCTGGACAAAGTAACAGTAATTGTCTCTATTGGAGCAGGTCCAACACCCCCAGACAGCAAGATGCTGTTTTGAGTCCAAGAGGATCACTACTACTATTGTTTGGTGTTTCTGTTTATCTGTTTGGAGCCATTCTGTGACAAGTCTAAGATGTGCATGCAAATGCTTCAAAGCCATTTTGTGAGCAATTGCTCTATAACTTGTTCAAGACTCATAGCAGGATATGTTTGCTTTGAGCATTTTGTGTTTGTGTAAGGTGATTAAGGATGGAAATGATGATGGGCTCAAGAATGAATCTCAAAGGCATGTTTATCAATAAATATATTGAATGAGTATAGATTTCAACCTGTGTCAACTGCCCCCAGTTTTCTCTTTCTTTTAAATTTTGTTTGATTATTTAATTTGAAAGTATGATAATATATTTAATGTTATATGTTGGCTCTTAAATCAATAGATCTAAACCTTTGCCTAATTACTTTTAGGTAAGAGAGTACCTATATAATAATTCCTAGTTAAAATAAAAACCAAAAACAAAAAAGAAACTAACAGTGTATTTTTAATATAAAAAACATTACAATATCTCAAAACGAAAATAATAACACTCTATTTTTGAAATAAGAAAATATAATTATTGAGAGAATCTTAAAGAAAAAAAAAACTAATTTTCTCTCTTAATTTTTTTTAAACACTAAAATAATAGAAAAGAAAATGAAGGAATTTTAGTATGTCTTGTTAGATGAAGAAGATATTGATGACTTCAATAAATGTAAACAATGTCAATTTCCTAAAAAAAATATTTGTCTTTTATTCTATAAGAATCTATAAATTTTCTTAAAAATACAATGAAATTTCTGTTTTACACTTGAATTGTTCTCTAAAAATATAAAACTTAATTTCTTTTAAAATAAAAAGAAACAATTTCTAAAAAACTTTCAAAAAAAACTTAACGTTAACATAAAACGTTCAAAACCTTTAAAAAATAATATTTAAAAGTTTTCAAAAGACTGATTAACATTTATAATAATCTACACAAAACCAATGGTACATGAGAGTTTTAACATTTAAAAATATTTAACATGTCTTGTTATGAAAACATTATTTCCTTCTCATAGCATCAAAAAATAAACACCAACGTAAAATTTTCTAGATGTGGAACTCCTATTCTCATACTCTTTCAAAGATTTTAATCAAATCTGCACACAATATTTTAACTTTTATATTTTTATGTTACTTAGTTTGTTATTGTTAGGTCATAGTAGAATTAATCTTCATATAAACTTGTAATATCCCATATTTTTCATATAATAGTAAATATATCTCGCAGTCAATATATCTCGCAGTCAATACTAGACATATATATAAATATCTATTAGCATTTCAAAATATATTCATCCTAGTATTAAATCCATAGAGGATTTAATAAAAATATATTCATAGAATTACAAAATAAAATAAAATAAAATACAATTTCCCTATCAGCTCACTGAAGAGTTACATCATCTATCAAATCCGTTGTTCACCCTATAACACATAATCATCATAGATTTAAAAACAAGACAAACAACACATAAAGAAATGTAAGCTAAAGAGTTTTAAAATGTATAATCATAAATTAAATTTCTATCCTAGCCAAATTACAACACATCAGGCTTACATAATTCATCTCATACATCACACTATCATTATCACATCTTTACTAACTTATATCATACACTGACTCATATACAAAGACATTTGATTCTACTTTTGAAAGATTTATCCTTTGAATAGGATTCAGAGGTCTGCACCTCTCATATGACTCGCAATTTGAAATCCACACATCCTTCAACCCAAATGAGTCACATCAAACTCATATGTCTGGCTTAATCCATATGATTTACTTTTCCGCACTATAATGCAGTCATATGAACCTCCTTCAACTTTTACTACCTGACAATTTTCATCTATATGATTCCAATGTACCATTAGAGTCATGATACCTCTTTATTGCAAATCAAAAAACAATGCACATCTTAAATAAATCTCAACACTAGTATCCCCTTTCCTGAAGATATTATCTCTCAATCACCATTTCATACCATTCATCATTCTTAAATATATCTCAGACATCATGCATAACATTCACTATTCACTTTCAAACTCATATAAATTTTACTTTCAAACCCATTTATCCTAGTTTATATCATCCATCAAACATAACTCTGTGTAATCCTTCATTTCATTCACATAATGCCACTCACAAAGGAATAAAATAATCACAAGAATCCAAGAAAGTGCATATATAATATCATAAGTAAGGAGACAAAAACAGAATCAAGTCCAGCGCCAATAAAGTCATGCCCAGTGTCACAAACCAGAGGTATTCCTTCTAGAATGCTCTCGGTGTCACAAGGTTGCGCCTAGCGCCATTCAACCTAGAGCAACTGCTCTCAAAATGCGCCCAACGTAATTGGTATGTACTTGGCACTACTGATACAAAATTCTCCATTTTAGTTTCTAATATGCAAGATTTTTACTCATTTAGAACCCTAAATCGATCCACACCAGGGTTCTATTCCAAAGTAAACTAACATATATAAAAACATACAATTAGTTTTCCTTACCCAAGTTCAAAAATAGCTTCAAAACTTAGGGGATCACAGAGACAACCTAACCTATAACACAATGTTTTGTTTAAGAATCTAATCACATCACTAGAATCTAGAACCAACATATACTAATCTTGAAGTCTCAAAGGTCACATGCAAAGCATCTAAACTCAAGTGACTAAAAAGATTTGAAAATTGACTCATAGGAAAAAGGGGTAGAAAATGAACTTACTTAACTTGAGATTCTGATCAGACAATCGTATTCTAATCGCTGCCTCGAGTCTGAAGACAGGCTCTAATCATCAATCTGACTATAGATGAGATTGATAAGTACCAATTTTGAGTGTTTTTATACATGAGAAATATTGAGTACCTGTGGGTTTAAGTGTTATTTAAAATAGTAATTACTCCCAATTTTAGAGTTTTTATATTTAAATTTATGTTTTGAGTCATGAGTTAAAGGAAATCATTTAATCTCAATTATTATGAAATTTCATGTATAAAAGAATGAAGAAAATGATAGATTGAAAGATTCATGAAGCAAAGAAATGAAAAGTTTAAAATAGAGAAAGGCCCAAAAGAAAAGCAACTTAACCTAGGCCCAAAACCAAGTCTAAAAGGGGATTTTTAGGGTTTTGGACGGAATCAAGACTTGGAGGACGGAAGCAAGACCTAGAGGACGGAGGCGGACGGCTAGAATCAAGATTTCTTCTTCTCTTGCAATCTTTTTTTCATTGGATTGTAATGGCTACCATGGGTAGCTAATTCCGCAACTTTGGAATTGAATGTAACTTCTTGAACTCATTTGTATTTTGGTGATTTTAAATATAATATTCAGTTTCTACTCCATTGCTATTTTCATCTTGTGCTTAATGTTTGATTTTATCTAATCAATAGAGTCTCGCTTTTGATTCTTAAACTTAACTGGAAAGTATTTTTGAGTTTCCGACCTAGATGAAAATAGTCGATATATTGGAATACTAGGGATAGGTTTCGATATATTGATTGCGTATAACATCCGTTCTTAACGCTGGATAATTTACTAAATAGCTGAGAAATCAGTGTTTAGAAAATTTCCTTATGAATTTCATATCAGAGGAATCAGTGTGAATGGTTTTTATATGTGCATCAATTGAAAGTAGTTACTAATATTGTATTTTATTATCAAGTCCAAAATATGAATGAGGGAAAGAGATGAAGTTCAATCCCAAAGTCCTTCTACATCTTGCACAATCCGTTTTATAATTGTTACTTATTTTTAATTGTTCTTTTACGTTCTTGACTCAACTTATCATCAAATCTTCGTAAAACCTTTACTTACTTAGTGAGTAGTGACGCTAAAATTTAAAACAAAATTGTTCTCTGTGCGATCGACATTCTTACTTTATAAATCTATACTACTTGTGACTCGGTACACTTGTCGAATAAAAGTCTTAACAGAGATAAAAAATCTAAAGAGAAGGTAGAGAACTCTAGAGGAAAACGATTTAGAGAGACCATGCTTTTTATAAAAATGAAACCTAAATATTGATTTTCCTATTTATATGAACTTTTCTCTTTAACAAAAAAATATTTAAGTCTCATATTATTTGTATCTAAAGCTAAACTTTAGGTTCTAATACATTTTTATTCTAGAGCTATTTTCTAGGGTCAACTTTATCATAACTTATGCTAAGTTTTTGTTAGTATGAATCTTTTACATATCCACACTTCATTCTTATACTACTTCTTGAACAAAGTGAAAGTATATACTCATGTGTTTTTTCTTGGAATGAAAGGCAAAAAATTCTTTGCAATGTGCAAGACACTCTACTCTCACAGTACACAATAATTTTTTGTTGTTTGTGCCTGATTACCTCCATTAAACTTTGAATCCGTGTAGCTTACGTGCATGCTTGGGTAACTATCATATGCTTGGCTTCTATAATAGAAAATTTACAACATTTTCTAACTTAGATAACCAACTCATTCTCCATCCTAAAACTGTAAACACATAGCCAAGAATAGATCTTTTGTTATTAGGATAACCTCCAAACTTTAAGCCAATATAACTTCTAACAACTAATTTTGATTCTCTAAAACATGATGCAACACTTGAAGTTCCTTTGATATATTTAAGGATCCTCTTAATAACACTTCATCGCATGCCCTCTCTCATCACAATGGTAACATTTAAGATTCTTCATTCTTAAATACTTTGATTTGCCATGATTTTGGATCCCACTAGAGTCATGTTTTGTACATCTATTTCTCATCATGGTTTTGAGTTATCTTTTTTGTGAAAATTGTTTTACAAAATTACTTTTAATAGTTGGATGATCTCCCACCAAACCATCTAGTAAAAGCTTGTGTTTTCTAAAACTTACAAAAAAAAGCTTTTAGACTTTATTCAAACCCCTTCTAAAATTAACCTATCATGTCATAATGCTTTCTTTTTTATTAGTTAATTATGAATTTAATTAGTTGATGTTCTATTTGATGTTGATGATTTAATTTATTATGAATGATTACATTTATGTGATAAATTTGTTGTAGGTGACATTAATTACCTTGTAGAGACTAGGTAAACTAAGTGAATAATTGAATTGTGTGAGTTATTACACTCTTAAATAGAAATATTTGCATCTTGAATTTTTGACCTGATGGTAGGCTCTAAATCTAAAAATTAGTATTACAGTCAAAGTCACCAGTTTAATTCCAAACAATCTTTAAAGGGGAGATTGATGTAGGTGAGATCAGTTTGATATCAAATCAAGTTGCATCTATTATTTCACAACAAAGTACACGTGAACCAAGTCACAATCAAATCTATTTAGACGATTATGTTCTTAAGTAAAAGGAATTACACCTTAAGTGTCACTTATAGATTTTATTAATACTCAGAGATATCAATGATGGATGAATATATTTAGGCCTAATAGCCATATCATTGTACTTTAGAATTATATTGCAAAAGATATATATTAAACTATAAACCAAATACATTTATAAAAAGTTATTTCAAGTTCGTATTTATAAATTATTTAGTCACCTTTATTTATCTTTACTTGCTTCAAACATTGTTTATAAATATATCAAAATGCATACAACTATTGAATTTGAATTTACAACTAATAAAAATTTACTAGTAATTATGTTATTAAATTAGAAATTTATAATTAATAGAAATTTACTAATAATTTTACGTGCATACACTTTGAATTACAATTGAGTTTTGATAAGTTTGTCAAATAAAAATATTATTCACACCAAAATTTCATCACAAACTTAAACTTTAAGGTGTGATTTGTTTTCAGCATGGATTTAAGGAGATGAATAGAAAGAATAGAAATGTAAGGAAAGTTGAATTATCGAGAAATAAAAAAATTAATTAAATTTATAAAACGACAAAAGAAGGTTGACAGTTTCATGCTTTGTTTCTTCGCATGAATGAGAAGATTTGAAAAAAAAAAAAAAA
>Ga0209700_108524_pt1 | contig 13018 bp, 8 predicted proteins | sample SiratroredBW_FD_187528 | JGI IMG/M metagenome (GOLD analysis project Ga0209700, IMG submission 187528) | Root nodule microbial communities of legume samples collected from California, USA - Siratro red BW (SPAdes) (version 2) | ecosystem: Host-associated > Plants > Roots > Nodule | place: USA... | reverse complement strand
GGGGGGGAGGGGGGGGTGGTGAGAGGATACAAAGAAGACAAATATGAATTTATTCTTATTAACAGTAAACATAAATTAAGACTAATGAACCATATGTCTTTGTTAGTCAAGCTCAGACAACAAAATGTGAAAACAAAACCTGAAAATTGGTATGATATGTTAGAGAAATAAATAAATGAGGTATGTCAAGACAACAAAAACATTGACTCAATTTTATTTACATTTAATGAATGAGATAATGAACATGAAATATTGATATAAGAGACGATGAAGAAAAAAATATTATTGATGAAGATAATAGTGATGAAAATTGATTATTTTTTTATATTATTTTGAAAAAAAAAATAAACTTTGTTATTAGTTAGTTTTTTATTTTTTATTTTCATCCATATATATAACTATTATTTATTTTTATATTTATATATATATAGAAAGAATAGTTTAGATAATTTAGATTTTATATGTTAAATTCAAATAATAAATTTAAATTTGAATTGAATATATTATTTATTAATATTATAATAAAAAGTATAAAAGTATAAACAGAGGCATAAAAATATCAAAACAAGCGTCTAAAAGCATGTTGTTTTTTTTAAAAAAAAGTTATGAATTCAAGTCTAAAGTAAGACAAACTTAATAATTAAAAATATTATTATATGATATTTTATGTTATAGGATCATTATTAATTCATACACATTAAATAATTTTTTATTAATCATATTCTTATTAAAAGAAAAATAACTATATTATATGATATTTTATATTAATAAATAATTATTTTTGACTTGTATATTTTTATCATTTTTAATGAATCTTTTGTAACAAATAAAAAAATAGTCATAAATAATATATAAAATAATAATAAATTTAATATCTTGCATTATTAAAAAAATAATAGTGATTAATGAAAAGATAATCATAAATTTAAATAAATTTGTGACATAAATATTATTCTAATTTTAAAGTGACATAGTAAGACTAAAGTTGTATCACTAAAAAAGTCATAAGTTTAAATATAAAATAGAATAAATTTAATATTTTTAATAATTACTAGTACTATAATGATAATAATAATAATTAATATTATATAATTATTATTAATTTGTAAACACTCAACAACTCTTTTCTAATTATATTCATGTCAAAAGTCAAAAGAAAAAAAATTATTATATAATATTTTATAATAATAAGTAATTATTTGTAACATCTATATATTGTTATTTTTATGAAATGTTTGTAATTAATTAAAAAATGACAAAAATAATATATCAATAGTTACAAGTTTTATATTTATCACTGTTAATCGCAAAATAAAAAATTAATGTTGACAGGTGAAAAAAAATCATAAATTTAAAATTAAAATAATATAAATTTAATATTTTTTAATATAAATATAAGTATTTATAACTTTTCTTTTAAGTATATAAATTTTTAACATTATTATTGTTGAAATAATTTTAACACTCTAATTAATAATTAATAATTTGTCAATAATAACAAATAAGTAAAAATAAATAACTGTTTAGGTATAAATATTTAATAAATTTTATATTAATTATATTCTTATTATAAAAATCTAATTTTATTACATATTCGTAGTAATTATTTATGATATATAATTTCTTAATATAAATATTGTTACATTTTTTTATTTTTGTTACTATACTGAATAATATTTGTGACAAATAAAAATAGATAATGTATATAGTAACAAAATTTATATTTATAATTAATTTTTTCTTAAAAAAATATATATTTCTTGTAGTGATATCAACAATTAAAAAGTTAATAATTATATAACTCATAAACTCTACATATATAATAAATATAGTCCATTTCTATTATTATTGACACGTTTCCTTTCCTTCTCATTACAACCATATTTAATATATCTTTGATTTTTTTTTCCCTTTTTCTTTTTTTTTTCTTTTTTTTGCAAATTTGCATTTATTTAAATTACAATATCTAATTACATTTCAAGCCCACTCTTCAACTTTTCCCAATCTCACTCTTTTCAAACATGCAGAGATTGATCACTTTTCTTTTGCTTCTTGGTTTTGTTCCACCATGTTTCTGTGTGAGGTGGAGTGCTGAAACCAAAAACGAAACTTATAATGTGATAGATTATGGTGCTCGTGGTGATGGTAAAGTAGATGATTCTAAGGTATTTTTTTTTTTTTCAATGAACTTTTATTTTTCTCTTTCTGTCTTAATTTATTATGGTTTATACTTCACGAGAAATTTCAGTTTTATTTGATAATTTCGGTTCAATATTTGTGTTTTGGATTGATGTAGGCTTTTGTGAGTGCATGGAATTACACATGTGGAACAGAAGGGACACCAACTCTTGTTATACCAAAAGATGGAGTATTCTTGGTAAAAGGCATAACCTTCGATGGTCCTTGCAAAGCCACAAGTGTTAATATTAAGGTACAACATCTTTAATTTAGGATTGCTTTTGTTTTTAAATTTTAGTGGTATAAAATAACTTTCTTTGATTTTAGTGAATTTTAATTTTAATGTTATACATATTTTTCTTATAAATATTTGAATTTTGATTTTAGTGTCATAAAATATTTTTTATTTTAAATTTTTTCCTAAATTATTTGTTTTCCAACACATTTTCGATCATAAACTTTTTTTTTTTTTCCATTCAATGTCTTTTCTTCCCATTTGATATACTATTATAAACTAATTTTATTGTAAATTTCTCTCTCCCTCAAAAAGTTTCAACCTCTCTTGCAACTCTTACGAAGTATATGCAAAATATAAAACAATGTCAGCGCATCAAATCAATGAAGAATAGCCTCGTAAATTACAAATACGTTTAATTTAGTTTCAACTAAAAATAAAATTTAAAATCTTATGAATAATATTCTTTAACAATGAGTTAATTTAACGGACGAAATTAACAATAAAAAAAGATTATATAGCACTTGCATCTCAAGGAAAGAACTGTAACTTACTTGAATTAAATAAAATTATATAGGCTAAATTATATAGCATGAGATTCTTAGTTAAAATATACAATTTAGCTTATATAAATTGATTTCCTTAAAGTAAATTACAGTTTCAAATTATGGATTCTTCTCAATCTCAATTGGTTGTAAGTTTAGTTTATTTGTTTTATTACCGATTATACATTTAACGGAACATGCTCGTTAAAATTTTAAAATATCAAGTTGATAAATATTCTTTCTTATATATTATTTCATTTTTACTTAATTTGAAATTTATACTCATAGTTTTATAACTAATAATAATTACTGGTTGAAGCATTTTTTTTTCAGCTGAAATTAATTAGAAATTTTATAAGGAGACTTTTTAAATAATTTGCTTAAAAATCAAATTAATTTTCTTTTTCAATTTTTCATTCAAAAACATTTTTTAAATTGGTTAAAACCATATATATATATATATATATATATATATATATATATATATATATATATATATATATATATATAATGGCCTATTTATCATATGAAATTTATATTTAAAATTATCTGGTTACAATATATCTTGCAGCTTCAAGGGAAAATAGTTGCACCTACTAAGGATCAATGGCCAAAAGATAGCGCAAGTAATTTGATTCTAATCTCAAACGTAAGTAGTCTCTCAATTGATGGAAGTGGAGGATCAATCGAGGGCTATGGTTCCTCTTGGTGGAAATGCATAAGTTGTGGAAGACCAACGGTTTGCCTATTCTATCTAACCTTTTTTTTTTCTTAACAATGAAACAAATACCTTTGATCCTGGAAATGTATATATAAACTCATAAATTGCAAGTTGGAACATAACATGTTTTAGTTTTTAAGTTATTATATGTTGAGACTAAAATTTTGATGTGGTTGATGCAGATTCTTAGATTCAAGTTTTGTAATGATCTTGATGTTACTAATGTGACCATCACTAATAGCCCAAAAGCTCACATAAGGATAAACAATTGTGAGAATGCCACTTTCTCTAATATCAACATTCATTCTCCTGGAGACACCCCCAACACTGATGGAATTGACATTTTTGCTTCAAAAAATATCTTGATTAAAGATTCCACCATATATTGTGGTAAACCATGTTTGCATTTTATGTACATGAATCAAATTTCAATGTTGCATGGTTTTAAAATAATTACAAGTTCAATTGTGTTCCCAAAAAGGTGATGATTGTATTGCAATTAGTGGTGGCTCCTCTTACATCAATGCTACTGGAATTGCTTGTGGACCAGGACATGGAATAAGGTTTTTTACATAAATATTTGATGAAATTATCATACACTTGCACATAGCATCAAATTCTAAATGTTTAGTTAATATCTTTTGTTACTCTCAAATTCAACAAACCTCATTCATTAACATGAACAAATTAATCAGCATTGGCAGTCTAGGTAGAGATGGATCTTATGAGACAGTGGAAGAAGTTTATGTGAAAAATTGCAGCTTCACCAACACTACAAATGGAGCAAGAATCAAGACAGCACCAGTAAGTAATACTTGCTTTTTTTCTTTAGCCCAAATTAAGTAATTATATAAAAATCCATGATGAGTGAGTAGTAATGTGTGAGAAAATACTATTTTTAATCATGTGATAATGATTTTAGAGAAGTACTTGATTAAATTAAGAATCAAAGAAACATGAAAAAAATGTTTTATGTATTGTCTGTTGGAGATCCCACATCGATTAGAGATGAGACTTTTCAATAATTTATAAAGTAGGTGCAAACCTCACCTTAGAAGTTGATTTTGTGAAGTTGAGTTAGACTTACAGTCTACTTTTATTATAGTATCAGAGTCTATCCTAACAAGGTTGTTGGACCTATCGAATATCAATAAAAATGAAGTATTCCAATAATTTATAAAGTGTCATTTTTTTCCAGGGTGGATCAGGTTATGCAAGAAAAATCAGTTTTGAGAATATCATATTAGTGCAGGCTCAGAACTCAATAATTATAGACCAGTCCTATGGCAATAAAAATTCAATGGTACTCTTAAGTTTATGTTTGTCTTGTATCTTTGGGATTTCAACTTATTGCTTATTAATGTTGCATTTTTGAAATTTGGCGTCTTAGGCTAAAGCATTGAACGTAAGTGATGTGACATTCCGTGGATTTAATGGAACATCTGCAAGTGATAAAGCTATTACTTTGAATTGCTCCTCAAATGGTTGTTTCGACATTGTATTGGATGATATTGACATTGTCTCCTCTCAATCAGGAAAACAAGTTTCTTGTTCTAGCAACAATGTCCATGGAAGAGTTACATCCACCAATCCAAATTGTTCTTTATCTTGATGGATTATGTCACCCTCATACATATATAAGTAAAATCATGTGTAAGCAAAATAATGTGTAGTACAATAGAAGTCTGAGTTTATTTCCCCTTTTATATAGTTTTTTATGGTGTCTATCTTAGGAACACATAATGCATTGACTCACAATGATGTTCTAAAACTTTGCATCATGAATTTGAGTTGTCCAGTTGTATTGAATATTTATATAGATTATATATATTGGTCTTGTGGTTCAGGTGAACTAAATTTTCTCTTTCTAAATTTTCTCTTTCAAAATATAAATGGAGTTTTGTTAAAATTTATTATATTGACTACAACACTTTAAATCTCAAATCTTCGTTTTTTAAGCGAAAAGTTAAGTTTTTCATCGTCTTCTTGAAAACGTGAAGTTATAGGTTACGTATGACTTTTATATTTGTTCATTCTCATTAAACTATATAACTTTTAAATTTAGTTCATCTTTACGTATGACTTTTATATTTGTTCATTCTCATTAAACTATATAACTTTTAAATTTAGTTCATCAAGAGATAAGTTAATAATCTTAAGAATTATATTTTCATTTAATGAAAAGTCATCTAATGAAATATTTTATAATTTTGTTTTATATTTTGATTTTTTAAGAGAAGACAAAGATTATTCTAGATAAATACTAGATATTCTGTTCTTTTAGGTGTGTCATCATCTTATTTCTTTAAAGCAATAAGTACTATAATCCCTTTCACAACAAGAAAAAAAAATGTTATCCAAGCAATTTAAGAGTTATCTTTTCAAGTGTTAGTGCATGAGATCTATGAAAAATCCATCATTTTGCATTCATTTTACTTCTATCCCTTAAAAAGTCAACATTGGCAAAGTCTTAACTTTCATTCCACAAGTTTGCAAACTATATATTTACTTATCTCCTTACACTCACATCATCAAAGTATCTTTTAAAATATCTTATTCTTTTGTGAAGGTCAAGTCTTTGTGAATCTTCATTTAACCAGTCACGACTATAATATATACAACATTAAAAATATATAAAATTAACATAATATTCTAAATTTATGATATTATAAATAAGATTTACACAACAAAATATAATCATAAATTTAAATATATAATATATTACCTTAGATTTAAATAATAAGCAAGAGAATAAAGAGATGAGTTGACACTTAGTCTAACAATTAATTAATATTGAGTTTACTACCTCAAAAACAAGATGAATATTCAACTTTTGTCTTTCTTGTTAGAATAATAAAAAATAATTTCAATGAGTTAAAATTATTGAACATTGATAATCTTATAGAGTACCTCACAATAAATTTTTTTAATAAAGGTAGTTTCAACAATTTGTGAGATCTAAGAACATTGTTGATAAGTATCATTATTTTTTTTAGTACTTTTTATTATATAAATATTTTTCAATACAAGATTCAAGGTGTGCACTATACAAAGAGTTCAATAGATTGAAGGAAATTCTAAGTCTATGAGTATATATGTTATCTTACATACAATTGCATTATCAATTATACCACATTTTTTGAGCCAAACCTCATAATTGCATCTCACATGTGTTCAAAAAATAAATTTTTGTCTTTTTATCTCACTAAATCCATCTATTGACTTCCAAGACATCAGTCCACTCTTAACTATAACCATAATAAAGTTATAAGAACTCCTTGTATCCATCAAGAAAGTAACTTCTTGCTTCTTGATGAGTCCCATCAAGTGTAGTGTCCTTACACCAACTATCTCATACCACGAATAAAGTGAAACTTGTATTAAAGAATCATTTATTAAATCCAGGGACGTTGAATAATTTCTACATAATCATTATTCGAATGAATTATATTATCCATAATGTCTTGTACCAAGAAAATTGTGTTTAATCATCCTTATACCTTACACCTAGCCTTATGTTTTTTTCCCATTTATCCCCCACAAAACCTCTATAAACCATTAGCAAATTTTCCAACTCTACATTAATTCCTGAAAGAAAAAAACTCAATTTTATGTCATCAGAAACTTGGACTCTAGCTAGAAGACTCTAAAAAATTTCCAAATATTCCATTAAAGAACTTACCTATTTTAATTTTGCGAATACAACTATTGGATCATCAAAAGTCCCATCATCGAACCTATTTCATGCATCTTGCAAAATTTTTCGCCAATCTTTAGATCTGAAATCTTGGCTTTTCATACAATGGGACTACCAAGGAAACGCTTTGCCACCCAAAGAAAGAAGTAATAACTAGCCACGTTGACTGATAGGTATCGTAACTGGGTCACGACGAGCGAAAGACTTTTTGAAATGTAAAAGAGTTGTCATCATATTTTCTCATGAAAAACTATAGAAAAATTAAAGATAATGGTTTGCGAAAACAAATTTAGGGTTCTGGAGTGAGTAATTGGGTTTAGATGTTAGTAAATGTTTCAACAAGTTAATTTTTTTGTTTTGTTTTGTTTTGATTTGTGGTTTTTTTGTTTAGATTCTAGTTTTCTGTTTTTTTTTTTTTCTTGAATTCTTTGTTTGTTACAGTTATAATGTTCACTATCCTATTAATTTTTTTCTCTTAGAATATATAAGATGATGTTTCTGAGCTTTAATGTCTGTATTCTATCTCTTATTGTTCTTAGATCTTAAATTTTCCAACATTGTATTTTAGAATTACAAAAAGTTTGCCGATTCATAATGTTTTTTTCTTCTCATTTTGTTTGTATCTTTGATTTTCATTATGTTTTTTAGTCATTACATGTTATTCTTTTGATTCTTTACTGTTTCTATTCATTTTAGATTTGGATTGAATTCATTTGATTTGATTCCTATATTTTGTCTACATAATTCAATTTTAGTTTTAGGATTTTCAGTTACTTTAGTTACTGTCATCTAATTTTCTCAACATATTAGTTCTTTGCTTTTAATTTCTTATAGTTAGTTTTTTCTTTTGTTATACTTTATTGTTTTTAGTATATCATATAATCGTCTTGATATTCTTTTTTATTAACAAAGAAAAAAATTCATAAATAAAATTATTGTAATAAGAGTTTTTTTACATTAACCTAAGTTAGACCTATACTACAGTAGTAGGTTAGACCTATACTACACTAAGTGAACTTAGAAATTTTTACTTTGAAAACACCAACCTCAAACAATGAACGATAAATAATTTGTCCACTTCTTGTACAATACTATTTTCCAAGTGAAAATCAGTTATTGGAAATATAAAATTAGCAACGTATAACATTATCTAATATATGGATCGAAAAATATATAATTTCTAAAGTTATAAAAGTATTATTAGAGTAGCGCATTACCATTGTAGAAAAATCATTGACCTATCATAGGCAATACCATCAACTCCGTCACGTATGAGTTTTATTAATAAAGGATAAATAATTATTGTATAAGCTTTATTAGATTAGAGTATATTAACAAATGATAAATAAATTATTATGGAAAGATTATTAGTGATTCTGTTAGAGTAATTATTTATTATGATCTTATTATTTCAGCTAGTTCATATATAGAGTAATTTTCTTTCATCAAGATGAATAAGAAAAATTTTTTATTTGAAGTTTTGTCTCTAATTACTTTCTTTACAAACTTTCTTTTCCTTACACTATTGTAATAATGATGGATACTAAAAGTTGTTATGTTATCAGAGCTTTCTAACCAAGAGAGCTTGTGTGCTAACTCTGATTCTGTTCTTTCTGCAATGGCTTCAGAAGTGTCATTATTTTCAATAGCAAATACGAGTACTTCATTGTTCTAGAATCCACCAGCAAATCTTCTGAATGATTCTTCCAGTGTATATTTTTGTTGGGTATCCAAGTGTGAGTCTAAGTCCCACATTGAATAAAAATGAGAAAGTTAAGCAATATATAAGAAAAGAATACCCATAAACCTACTGTCTTAAGGTTTTGGGTTAAAAGTGGTGTCATTCCCTTGTATGTTGGGCCCATTTCTCCTTCTTGTGAGATCTCCTCGGTTATGCCCCTTAGATTTTCCCAACAAGTGGTATCAGAGCCGTAGGTTCGCACCTACCTGATGGTGACCAGCTCATACACTCATATACACTCATATGCACTTACAAACCTTCTAGCTTTAGTTTGACAAAAGAGAACATAAACCTATATAGAATTATTTGTGATATTCTTATCAAGTTACCTAATGGAACTATAGTTTATAAAACCACCTACCTGATGGTGACCGGCTCATACGCTCATATACACTCATATGCACTTACAAACCTTCTAGCTTTAGTTTGACAAAAGAGAACATAAACCTATATAGAATTATTTGTGATATTCCTATCAAGTTACCTAACGTTGACATTTTAGACTAGGTCAGTTGTCTAAGGACAAACTATCTGTATTGTCAACAAAGTTTGATTATATTTATAGCAAAACATGTAATGATTTTTTGTCAAATATGTCGACTTGCTAAACAAAAAAGACTTCCATTTCCTGTAAGCACTTCTTCAAGCATTAAATTTTTTTATTTGTTACATATGAATATTTGGGGACTTAGTCATTACTTTTGTGTATGGACATAGATATTTTTTTACTGTTGTGAATGATTTTTCTAGGCATACTTGGATTTTTCTTTTGAAAACTAAATCAGAAGTTCAGGGCTGCATTAAATCTTTCGTTACTTTGGTTGAAACTCAATTTTCTACTACTGTCAAATGCATCAGGTTTGATTAAGGACCTGAATTTAATTTGCATCAATTTTACTCTCTCAAAGGCACAGAGCATAAAATGTCTTGTGTTGAGACTCCACAACAAAATGGAGTGGTAAACAGAAAACATCAACACATTTTAAGCATTACTAGGGCTCTTATTCTTCAAAGTAACTTGCCTATTCTTCAAAGTAACTTGCCTAAATTGTTTTGAAACTTTGCAGTCTATCATGTTATTTTTTTTGCTTAATAGATTGCCTAACAAGGTTTTACATAACAAAAGTCCTTATAACATTTGGTACAGCTCTTCTCCTGATTTAGCTTTTATTAAAGTCTTTGGTTGTGAAGCTTTTGCATCAACTTTGGCTTATAATAGGAAAAACTTAATCGTCGGGCTAGAAGGTGTGTTTATTTAGGCTACAGACCAGGGATCAAGGGTTCACTCCTTTATGACTTACACACCAGAGAGGTTTTTTTTTTTATCCAAAAATGTGTCCTTCAATGAAAATAGTTTTCCTTTTAAGCATATTGTCAATCATATAGATAGTGAAAATTTTGTCATGCCACCTTTTCCTGGTTATTAAGACACCATTACAAAACTAACAAAGACCATATATTGTCCCATAACAAAATTATTCCTCTCCCACTATCACAATGTACCTTCTGTTATAAGAAAATCCACTAGAAGCACCAAACCTCTTATTTGCCTCAAGGATTTTCATTGCAACGTAGTTCTGGGCATAAAGAGCAAAAATTCCTCTTTAGTTCAATATCCTATTTCCAGTGTTGTTAATGGCTCAAAATTTTTTAACAATAATAGGCATTTGCATTTAGTATCTCTTCCATTGTAGAATCTAAAACTTATGCATAGGCAGTGAAGCATGGGAACTGGAGAAAAGTCATGGATGATGAGATTAATGCTTTAGTTCAAACTGGAATCTGGGAGTTTGTTGACCTTCCAATTGGAAAACATAAAGTGGGATGCAAATGGGTGTATAAGACTAAACACAAGACTGATGACTCAATTGAGAGGTTTAAGGCTAGGCTAGTAGCCAAGGGATTCACACAACAAGAAGGCATTGATTTCAGAGAAACTTTTTATCCAATATGTAAAATTAATACTGTTAAGCCTGTTGAAATAATAAGGCAAAGAGAAATATTGGAATGAGAGTGATATTTATTCAATGTTTACTATTGCCTTTATATAAGCTAATAACTCAAAGGTATGCCACTCACATTCTCCACATATTTCTCCTAAAATAAATCATCTACGTACATTAATAAAAGCTTAGGAATTGATAATTATTAATTATGTAATAAATAGCTGGTGTTGTTTTTTCTTCAACACTCCCCCTCAACACTAGCTTCCACTTTGTTTGTCATGCCAAGCTAATGATAGAAACTTTCGAACTTGCTGCCGCTCAAGCTTTTTGTAAGCAAATCTACAGCTTGATTTTTTGTTCTAACATGCTTCAACTCAATTTCCTCTTTCAAGACTTTCTCTCGAATAAAGTGGTAATGCACCTCCACATGCTTAGTTCTTGCATGAAAAACTGGATTCTCTGCCAAACGTATTGCAGACAAATTATCGCAATACAGAGGAATTGGATACTTTACTGGTTGATGTAAGTCTTCTAACAGTTGCATAAGCCAAGTGCTCTCTTGAGCTGCCATCGCTACAGCTCGATACTCTGCATCGGTGGTTGACAAAGACACAGTTGGTTGTCTTTTGCTACACCAAGAAATTGCTCCTGACCCAAGCATGAAAATATATCCGGTAGTTGAGTATCGAGTATCATGGTCACCTGTATAGTCAGCATCACAATAGCCAACTAGTTTACATTCTCTACCTCTCTTGTACATAATACCGTGGTCAAGCGTACTGTTCACATATCTCAAAATTCGACGCACTGCTTCCAAATGAGGTTTCTTTGGATTTTGCATGTAACGACTCATCACACCAACTGCAAAAGAAATATCTGGTCTAGTTAAAGTTAAGTATATAAGAGTACCCACTAGTTGTCGGTACATTGTAGCATCTTCTAAAACTTTTCCTTCATGAGCACATATTTTGGTGTTTGGCTCCATTGGCGCTAAGATTGGCTTGCACTTAAGCATTCCAAATTTTTTCAACAAATCTTTGGAATACTTTTGTTGATGGAGAAATATTCCTTCTTGAGTATGATCAACCTCTATACCAAGAAAATGCTTGAGTTGTCCGAGTTCTTTCATTTGAAATTGAACTGACAAATTCTCCTTAGTTCCAAAAATTTCTTCTTCACAATCTCCTGTTATGATTAAATCATCCACATATACTAGCACGATAGCTAGCTTTTCTTCTTTAGCTTTGATAAATAAGCTAGCATCTGCACTTGTTACCAAATAACCACTATGCAATCTTACTATACCAAGCCCTTGGTGTTTGTTTTAACCCATACAGTGCCTTTTGTAGCTTACACACGTATTTAGGATGATCTTGTCTCTAAAAACCCATCGACTGGTCCATGTAGATCTCCCGATCTAGCTCCCCATGAAAAATGCATTCTTTACGTCCATCTACCATAAATTCCAACTTTTAGAAGCTGCAAGTGCTAATAGGACTCGTACTGTTGTAAGCTTTACAACTAGACTAAATGTTTCATCATAGTCTAGTCCATATTGTTGAGAGAACCCTCGAGCTACTAGGCAAGCCTTGTGTCTTTCTATTGATCCATTTGTGCGACGCTTTATCTTGTACACCCATTTGCAAGAAATAAGCTTGACATCTTTTGGCTTTGGCACAAGCTCCCATGTTTGATTTCTATCTAGCACGACCATTTCTTCTTCCATGGCTTTAATCCATTTTGGATGTTGAAATGCTTCCTCGAAGGTTTCTGGTTCTTTTGCATCTGCTTCTTCTACTATGGTAGCAGTAGTATACTTTGGATTTGGCTTTCTAATTCTTGTTGACCTTCTCAATGGAGTTCGTGCTTCTGGTCCATCAGGCTCATCTTCATTGCTTAGTTGTTGATACACACCAGTTTGCCAAGGACTTTCAGCTACACCTCCTTCAACATTG
>Ga0209700_108519_pt1 | contig 13025 bp, 10 predicted proteins | sample SiratroredBW_FD_187528 | JGI IMG/M metagenome (GOLD analysis project Ga0209700, IMG submission 187528) | Root nodule microbial communities of legume samples collected from California, USA - Siratro red BW (SPAdes) (version 2) | ecosystem: Host-associated > Plants > Roots > Nodule | place: USA... | reverse complement strand
CTCTATGATTAAGTTTAGAAAGACTTATTGTATCTGTTGATTTGGTATTAGTGGAGCATTTACCGTTCCGTGGGTTTTTTAATCTCTTTTGAGAGGTTTTTCCCACGTTAAATATTGGTGTTGTTTACTCTGCAGTTTTTGATTGCGTATTGGATATATTGGTGTCCCGTTTAAGTGTGTAAACGGCGGTACAAGTGAGGGTCGTTTGTGATTAAGGTACTCGTGTTTGAAAATGCTTCCGCTCGAGGGGGAGTGTGTACCAATGTGGAAGGGACTCTCACTTGAGGGGGAGATTTGTTAGGTATCCAAGTGTGAGTCTAAGTCCCACATTGAGTAGGAATGAGAAAGTTGAGCAACATATAAGAAAGAAGACTCACAAACCCAATGCCTTAAGGTTTTCGGTTGAAGGTGGTGTCATTTCCTTGTATGGGTTTGACTCAGTTCTCATTCTTGTGAGATCCCCCGGTGTTTACCCCCTCAAATTACCCAATAGTGCATAGTGAGATTTAAATGTGGAATGCTAAAATTTTAAGACATTGAAGTACTTTGATAGAACATAGAAATTATCCAATATGATAAGGGTCCAACATTGGTGAAACAACCATTTTAAGCTGTCTATGCTTCAAAGTTAGCAAGACTGCATGACATTCCCATTCTTGGCCCATGAGGGGTGGGGTGAGGGTGGGTTCTCACCTGTCAATTTTGTTTGCTAATGAATTACTTCCTTTTTTCATTAGACAACACGTTTTGTGCATGGTCTTACTTTCACGAATTTTATAATGGTTGTGGCTGGAATTGTAGCTAAAAGTTCGTTCCTTCCAAGTATTCTTGATGGGTTTGGTAGGAGAGAAAATTTTCTTTTTGGTACTTTGTGTGTGTCTTAGTATGAATGTACTACTTATATGGAATGTTTTATCTTGCAGGGATTAAGAGGGTTATATGCAGGCTTTCTTCCTGGGACTCTTGGGTCCACTATATATCATGGGGTTTATATTTCTTTTTGTAAGTACGAAGTACTGAATTCCACCAGTGAGTATTGAATTGAAGTCAACTTTTAAATCGATCATGTTATATCTGATGACTCTTTGATGCTTTTGTTCTAGTGTTTGTGCATATATGACCTCTCCGATTAAATTTGAACTTGTTTCAATGAGTTTGAAAATATTCTCTATGTCCTAGTCTGTCATGCATACAGGAGAAAAATCATATCTAAATTATTTTTCTTAGTTAGGAACAAATTGTTAGGAATCCATGTGTGACTTTGAGTTCTATATGGAGTAGACATGAAAAAGTTGAGCAACAAATAAGGAAAAAGACCTACAAACCCATGGTCTTAAGCTTTTGGATTGGATGTAGTATCATAGTCTCTTATATGGGGTTGCTTATGGCTCATTAGTGTTGATACCAACAAACTCATTATCTTTAAGATTTTAGATTGAAGGTGGAATCGTAATCTCTTATATAGGTTTTCTCTTGACTCGGTGTCAAATCTCTCCGATATATCTCCTCAAAAGACCAAACACAAATCAGTATGTCATCAACTCCTAGTCTATACAGTCTTTAGTAGTTTCATTTAAACATCAAACAATTTCTGCAAATTCACTGTTCTTTATCCTGCCAAAGGATTGTCCTCCCCCTCAATTTTTGTTATCTTCCAGAATTGAATGACTAATTATTATAGTTAGAGAGGGGTTACTGGTCCATCTGCTTGCTTTATGAGAAGACCAAAGTCATGTATCAAACGTTTTTTTAACTTGCAGCTATGATAAAGCCAAACAAAGATATGCAAGGAACGGGCAGGGGAAATTGAGTCCAGGTCTTCATCTTGTCTCGGCTGCTGAAGCAGGAGGTTTGGTATGTGAGAAAAATCCCAATATAAAATCCACATGTAATTCTTAGTGATTATGTTGCACAACCCTGCTGGCATTTGTTGCCACCTGAGGTTTTATTTTTAAATTTTGTCACAATTGGGATGTGGGAGAGCTGAAAGGATTTGAATCATTCAAAGCGAGGGATTCTCTTTAATGGGAAAAAGGTGATTTGAAAATCGGCAAATGAGCAATTACATATGAAATCATTTAAATCGATTCCCTTGATTTATTTTCTCGTTGATGGATGTAACGCCCTACTTTTCTCTGTAAATCGAATCCCTTACTTTAGCTTCACTTTAGAGGAATCCAATTCACAATGATTACTTTTGGTGAGCTGTATTGATGAATTTGGCTATGAAAATTGTTGTTTGAACTGTTGGTGAGAATGGAACTAATATAATTAAGTTTACCATTTCCTTATCTACGTGATTATCTTTGTGATCCTACTTAACTTTGATAATTGAATAGTTAGGATTCCAAAGCTTGCCAAACATATTGTGGTACAAAACTGTATGGGGTAAAAACTAAACTTTCAGTTGTTTTGGTTTCCGTTACCTTTCGTCAGGTTTGCCTGTGCACAAATCCTGTTTGGCTTGTAAAGACAAGATTGCAGCTTCAAACTCCGCTTCATCAGACGCGACCATACTCTGGGCTTTGGGGTGTGCTCTCCATATTAAATTAACTTTATTTGGAACTTTTACATGTTATAGCATCCACATTTTCACTTTGGCTCTAGATGTTATGCTAGATATAATTACATATATTTACAATAAGATGCTTCGTAATCTTGGTCACCTCGCCCTAAATGGAATTTGAATAGTATCCAAAAGTTGAAAGATAGGTCATTTTCACAAAGTGGTTCAATCTAAGGCGTAGTGTTTTAACTGAGCATTTATCTCTCACCCAAAAATGGTCCTGGTTATGTTGCAGTTTCTTTATCACCACTATATGAGTATTCAGTAATTCAATGCCTACTAGTATTAACTATTAAGCATGTGAATTAATCCTATTTGTTCCATTGCATAGTCTTGTATGATGTTAATTTTCAGACTGGTTAAAAAACTAGTTTGAACTTTTATTTATAGGTTATTTCAGTTGTTTTGAGAAATCGATTCTAGGTTCATAAGGATAAAAGGTCTTGTTTGCCAAATCGATTCTTGGTTCAGATCTATAATCAACATTTTGCCATTTGCAACTATCCACCGTGAACTCTTTTATCTCTCAATTAAAGCCAAAGACTATTAGAAACAACACGATTCATCCTTTCGTTTAATAACTACAAGTTACTAAAAGAATGTGTTTACCATGTAATTGTCTCACGATCACTGCATATGTTAGCATATTCTGTTGATTGTAGTTTTATTCATCAATGTATGATTTGCTAACTACGTCATGGAATTTCATTCTGTTAATATTGACTATCAGATGCATTTAGGACCATAACGAGGGAAGAGGGATTTAGTGCACTTTACAGAGGCATTGTTCCTGGCCTATTTCTGGTATGTTTCTGACTCTTTATTTTGCCTGTCAATCTTGGCATTTAGAGTTTTAATTAGAGAATAAATATAATTTTTGGTATTGTGCTTTGAAATTTATAATGGACATTACACCCATTGCATAGCCACTATGAACTCTTGAACCTCTGCCAATTATTATTATACAATACTAAAAACATCACAACAGATGCTTGATCATTCGGTTGATGTGTCGTTAAGTTATTAAAGAATGTGTTTATGGTATGATTGTTACATGATCATAACCTCATGTCAGTGAATGATTTATTCATGTCATCTCCAGCATTCACACATATTCTTTGTTATGAAATGATTAAAAAAATTTCCTTGGAATATCCCTTTGTCCTTCCCCTCCCCCTCCCCCCTTTTTTTCCTTGCTGTGTGGCAGTATGGTGGGAATTATTCAGACAAAAATATCAAAATGATGGATGAATTTGGAATTCTTTTACCTGCAGATTTATGGCAACTTGTGATATGTGGTATTCCTGATAGTTGGTACTATAGTTATTAAAGGTTGTTGAACTTTGAAGCTATAGAGATTAGTTGGGTGGGGGTCTGACAAAGCAGCATTCAAAATATTTATTTGGGACCGAAAGTGCAATTAAAATAAAAGGGTATTAAACTCACTTCCTGATTTTCCACCCAATGTGACATGGGATATATGTTTGTTTGTGTTTAAATGTGGTGCTAGTGCCAATTTGTTTTAGTGATAACGGTATATGATTATCACACGACAAGCATATTCCTTGCTACCTAATGAGTTAGTAACAGTAGGATCGAGAGATCTGTTGTGATGGTTTCAAAGTTTAAGGTGTGTAGTTGCATTACAACTACGCCAAATTGCAAGTGGTGTGTATACATTTTTTCCTTAAAACATTTTATGCAATCAAAATCTGTCTTTCGATAACAGTATCAGTCATTTTTTGAGAGAATTACATTTTGGGTCTCAAAATTAAACATAACAATATCTTTCTATGCTTTATAATGGCTGACTTGAATTTGTATGTTTCAGCAGGTCTGTCATGGTGCTATTCAGTTCACAGCATATGAGGAGCTCCGTAAAGTCATTATTGATTTTAAGAGTAAGAGAAGTACATTACATAATCAAAATCCTGATAAATTGTTGGTAAGTTAAAGGACCTCGGGTTGATTGAACTCTTGAATTTACATGTATTGGACAATTTACATTTCTCAAATGATTTCTTGATGTTTAACCCTTTTTGTCACCTGTATTACTCTCCAAGTCATGATCCTATAATCATTGCTCTAGTAATTTGGTTGAGCAAAATGATCCATATCAAAGATTCACAACTCTGATTGTTGCCTACATGTAAGTAGTGGATGCCTCAGTTAGCTTTTATCTACTGATTCGAAATGGCTAGGTACGATCCAGGGACATGTTAAATGGGAGAAATATAGCTTTATGCATATCCTAAATTCTTTTGTTACAAGTTTATAGCTTTATACTCAGCTTCCTGCTATCTGACGTTTACAGAAGATTTGAATTGATTTTGTATTATAGGCAAATTAGTCAATAATTTATCCAAAGTTGTGATGTTTTCATATTGCATCATTTTTCCCAGAATTCTGTTGATTATGCTGTTCTTGGAGCAACATCAAAACTAGCTGCAATACTGCTAACCTATCCATTTCAGGTACAACTGTCTGTCCCCTCTCTTTTGAACGAGAATTCTAGCTTCACTCCTTAATATGAGTAATCAAAGAATTTTCTTCTGAGTCATGCTCCCTCCTTCCCCCTTATTTCAGGTTATGCGATCTCGCTTGCAGGTACAAGAATGTCATTACAAGATATAAATATTACATTTTCATTTTCATTTAACTGGGCATCGCTGCATCTTTATATGATCTGGACTGAAATTTCTATCTCTGCAGCAACGACCTAGTGGTGATGGGGTTCTAAGATATATGGATACTTGGCATGTTGTGAAAGAAACTACACGGTAAATACTACATATTAAAAACACATCCAGATTTAGTATACATCTTTATATTGACAAATATGCCAAGGTGAAACTTGATAGGAATCATAAGTATTGTTGGTGATTAAGATTATCATATTGCTTATACATTGGAAAATGGCAAAAACAATAGCTTGACTCTGTGACATGCTGTCAATGAATTAAAGACTACGTCGTCACTCTTGTTTTTATCCAAATTATATGTTCTTGATAATTTCGAATTTAGTTATTGTTTTGCCTTTATAGATTGTGTTCTGTTCTCGCAGATTTGAAGGTATCCGGGGTTTTTACAAAGGAATTACCGCAAACCTCTTGAAAAATGCTCCTGCTTCTTCAATAACATTTATTGTTTATGAAAATGTTATAAAATTGCTTAAACCGACTATAAGGAATGACTGAGTATTTCATTTTCCATCAGGATTTTTCTTTCTCCTTATTGTTGTTTACGTATTTGACATTTGTAGTAATGGGCATTTCTCATTTTTTCTATCACTTCTTAGTGATGGGATTCTAGAGTGTAACAATATAGATGCAATTTCCAGAGAGAAAATTCATGTCTGCTTTTATATCCGTGTTTCCATGCTAACAAGTTTTCTGTTCTTTTCCTCCCAGAGTGTGTTATAGGACTTGAAATTACCTTCTATGGCAAAAGCTTACAGGTCACTTCCACCTGTGGGGGAAATATTTCGTTTTCATTGAACAGAAATACTTACTATTTATAACGATTTCCATTTAAAATATGTTTCTTTCACATTTCCTTCTACTATGATTTCTGTTATTGCAGTGTTTTATGGTTCCACCTGCACTTCTTACGACGCCTTTCGTTACTGGATTTTTCTAAAAAATAGCTGGGTTCATAAAATATTTATTTAAATAAAAGTTTATGCACATAAGAAACAAAACATAGATGAGACGACAATTTTCATCGAGGACCGTTTATAAGCAATATTAAAATTGCATTTTCTAAAGGAAAAAAACAAAGTAAATCTTGACAATTTACACGCATTTGACTGTTCGCAAGCAAAAATTAACCTTATCAGAGAAGTGAATGTGCACGAGTTTCGTACACTCTTTTCTAGTAAACACCAGGTCCCCACACCACACAACTAGTAGTATTCTTAAGCTTAACTTGTACTCCCTCTAGAATTAATAAATCTATATAAAGTCTATTTAATTGTTCATTAATTGCATAACTCACCTTTACTCCCTATAAATTATGGACTTCTTAAATGGATGATTTGTTTGCCTTTCTCTTACAGAAACCCACAATTCTAGTTAGGTAAAATTGTAAATAATTAACAAGGGAAATTTAGGGGTTTGCTTTAACAAACATCAACATAAATAGCTAAATATCCGCCGAAAAGAAGGTACATAAATCGCTAACATTATATAGAAGCATTGGGAGGAAATTTACTAATGAAGGAAAGGATTTCCTCCGAAATTTGTTGTGCTTTTTCTTGATGTATAAAATGGTGTCCGTCTATTATAACAACTTCAAGGTTGGGAACAAGGCTCTTGAAAATACCACTTTCCACAAAAGCCTTTGTACCGGCTGTTTCAAAATCAAAAGCCATGTCTTTGTTTCCTGCTATGAACTTCGTTGGAACTGTTATCTTTGATCCTTGCCATGGTGCAAGAAGCTCCCAGGATCTGTAACCATAGACCATCAACGTACGTAAAGGTTAATTTTTTTCATTAACAAGTAACATTTGTCGAATTTTATTGTTTACTGTATGCCACGTGTGTGAGAAGCATCATAGAAGAATGGTTTATGATTTATGATAAGATGTAAAAGTTTATGCTTAACTCATAAGTTAATGTAATTTAGATTTCTCTTTGTCAAATTAAATTGTTGGAAATGTAATATAAAATTAGCACACAACTATAGACAATTTTATAAGTGCTATCGGCCACTAAAAAAAGAGTTGGTTTTTCCAAGTTTGACTAAAGCAGAGAATTCAAAGTTGCATTCTGTACTTGGTAAGGAATTGAATTATTATGTTTTGAAGTTAAGCAAGAAAAGTAGTGATGAAATTACTTACAAGTCCGTTGCACGGTAATAATTCAGTGGACCGGTGAAACCAGACTCTTGGAATTTGTCTGCAAAGAAAGTGAGTTCTTCCTCAGTTATCCATGATGGCATAACCGAAGGTGTTGGCAGGAAATCAATTAGCTCCATGCCCGGTGGAGATGCCAGAAAACCAGTAAATGTCGTCAGAAGAATCTTCTTCATCACTGTCAAATAATCATATCTAGCAAAAGCTCTCTCTGCTCTGCCTGGTTCCTGCACACCCAACTCCACAAACAAATCACATCATGTATATCACCAAAAGCAATTTAGGCAAGGACAAAAATCTTAGATTTGTCATAAATTTATTTTGAAACACATATAAATGCAAAAGCAGCAGTAGGTAAAAGGAACCTGGAACTGGCAAACATGACTCTGATCTCCAAATAATTTTCTGATAGTTTCAACCGGTTTAGTGGTGGGAGATCTTGGGTGGTAAGGAACACCCAGAGCAACAAATCCTTTTACTCTGTCTGGTCTAAACAGGCACAGATGCCATCCAATGTTTGCTCCCCAATCAGATCCAACAACAAATGCCTGTGTTGATGAAATTGGTTAAAAACAGAAAGACAGACACAAAAAAAAGGAAGCATGATCATGTATACTCATACTAAGATTTGGAAAGAGATATGATACCTGTTGTACACCAAAATGGTCAAGCAAAGCTATAAGGTCACCTACAAGATGGTGAGAAGTGTAGGAAGAAGGATCAAGAGGGGAATCAGAGTCACCATATCCTCTTAGATCAGGTGCAACCGCATGATAGCCATGTTGGGCCAAGAAATTGATCTGGTGGCGCCAGGCATACCATATTTCTGGGAAGCCATGAAGCAGAAGAACAAGTGGGCCTGTCCCTTTCTCTGCCACATGTATCCATATCCCGTTGGCTTTGATTCTTTGGTGTTTCACTTCACTCACCATCTCTAAGTGCTCCATAACCTTTGAGGAACAAATTGATGAAACATGCCTTTGAGACTATTAAATGCCATGGCTTGGCTCAGACCACCAACTCTGACTTCTTAACCATAACTACATTTGTTTATTCCATACCCATCGTACGTGGAAGATGTGGATTTAACAACGACCGGAGTCAAAAGTAATCTATATATAAGACACGCCATCTCTAATCTAAAATTAATATAATGAATTAACTTCACACTTATTCCTTCACCCTGCGTGAATTTCTTCCATATATTAAAAATTATCTTTCAAACTCGAAAGTATTCTATATGTAACTCTTTTATTTGTATAACACTTCTCCAAACTTTAATTGTTGGATTTCTTAAAAGCATAAGATACATTTATCATAATTTTTCTTTATATTATTTAAATTGATACTTAATTTTATTTAAATTGATACATTTTGTTATCTTGTTTATAGTATCGTGGGAGGAAACAAATCACTAGTTGGTGATTTAAGTCCTGAACAGTCCCAGCCACTTCAGACAAATGTGAATCCAATTCAAGAGTTGGTTAAGGTTTCTCACGAGTTATTTGAGTCAACTTGTGACATTCCTTAAGATGAAACAATGTTTCGTGTGGACAATGGCGATACATAGCCATGCAAGACATGTTTGAAGTCATCCAAGGAAATCAGCTGTTAAATATTGCAGTCATTCAGTTATGAATGATGTAAGTATACTTTAAACGTAAACATTTTTACATTTTATTTGTTGAAATATGTTTCATGAAGCATTTTTAATGATATTGATATTAACAATGTAGGTACATGAATCAATTAATTTACAACACAGGGAATCCTGATATTTATGAATTCCTTGAGCCAAAAAGTATATAAAAGTCTTCGAAATAAGAGAATGGAGTGTTAGACTTATATACAAAGATGGATTCAAGAATTCAGAAAGAGGATTTACTTTGTCCCTATTCATGCGTAAGTTACACATATTTATATTTTCATCTTAAGCAATTAAGTGAACATGAGTAATGAATTGACTATTTTAGGTCTCATTGACATGATGCTTATCTGTCACACAGACAACACTAGTTCTGTTCATTGCATCAGAAGCCAAGTTCAAATATGAAAGCACTAGTACATGGGTATGATTTAATTAACAAATACTTTATTGTTGTTTGTATAATATAATGTAAGTTACTAATCATTGATTTTAGTGCAATTAATGTATGTAATGTATTTGGCGAAAGATCTACTTCCACATCCCATAACCTACAATGGATATTTCCTAAGGTATTTAGTTCTTAATTTAACCTATTAAATTTGTTTTTCACTTGTTTAATGATTTAACTTTGATGAAATTATAGTGTAACAAGCAACAAGTATGTTGGGAATGTGGATACTATGTGATGCATTAGATGAGGACCACAGTCTGCGTCTGTATCACGGACTCTTGAGACCAGGTATGAAAATGTTCAAATTACATACAATGATCTTCAAGTTTCATAGCATGATGACTAATAAAATTATTTCCTATTTTAGTTTTTTTCAGATCTTGAGCCATTGGACAGTCACACAATAGAAGAAATTCGTATGGAATGGGCAAGATACTTTATTACAATTAGAAATAAGAACTCATAATGTGTAGTGTTACATGTACATATATACATTGTTAGTTTTGACATTGTAAATAATATTGATGTTAACTTCATCATATTTACATATGTTATAATAGTTTTGGTTAAAATATTATATTTTGTAATTGTTTTAAATGTGAATGTCAACTGAATTTTTGTCTGAAAATCTGGTTCTGGAATTGGTCTTTTACAAGAGTAAGGGCAGCTACTACATGAAACTGAACATTTAAAAAAAAAGGCACCACATACTACATCAATTATAACCTTAACCAGTGTGGTGCAAACACACAAAGCAAACCGATGTAGTATCCCTTATTACATTGGTTGACCCAACAATTGATATAATAGGGCCTTTGTTAAAAAAAAGTAAAATTGAGGTACTACATCGGTTGAGGCTCACAGTCGATGTAGTATCTCTTCCACAGCTTCCCCAAAGGCAGCTTTGGATGGGTATTTGACGTTGGTGGTTGGCCAACCAATGTAGTTTATCAATATACTACATTGGTTTAGGCATCGATGTAAGAAGTCTAGACTTTCTACATTGGCTGCATCTATATCATTTTTAGAACCAATGTAGTATGTCCTCTAGAACCTGTGTTGAAGGTATTTTTTTCTACTAGTGACTTCTAGCTAAGAATAATATATGAATATTGAATACACAAGTGTCTTGACTTGGATTTTGGTTATGGACATTAACCCAACTCACTAAGAAGGGACAGAGATTTGAATGGACTGAAAATTGTGAGAATAGTTTCCAAGAACTTAAGAAAAGATTGACCACTTCTCCTGTTTTAGCCTTACCCGATCCCAATGGGCACTTTGTAATATTCTGTGATGCTTCCAAAATGGGATTAGGATGTGTTCTTATGCAGGATAGAAATGTAGTGGCATATGCTTCTAGGCAATTAAGAACACATGAGAAAAATTATCCAACCCATGATTTAGAATTGGCCGCCATTGTTTTTGCATTGAAAATTTGGAGACATTATTTATATGGTGGTAAATTTGAGATGTTTAGTGATCATAAGAGTCTCAAATATTTGTTTGATCAAAAAGAATTAAATATGAGACAAAGGAGATGGATGGAATTTTTAAAGGATTATGATTTTGAATTACATTACCATCCAGGAAAAGCAAACATAGTTGCTGATGCCTTAAGCAGAAAATCTTTGCATGTTTCTACATTGATGATTCAGGAGATGGATTTGTTAGAAAAGTCTAGGGATATGAATTTGAAAATTTCTTTAATTCATAACAAGATTCAATTAAAAGCAATTCAGGTTACTAATGACTTAAAGAGAGAAATTAAAGAAGTTCAAGCAAATGATGAATTCCTTAAAAAGAAAAAGAAGTTGGTGGAAAAAGATAATGGAGAAAATTTTGTAATAGATAGAGAGAGGATCTTGAAATTCGGAAATAAGATTTGTGTTCCGAATGATAAGAGAATTAAGAAAATGATTTTTGAAGAAGCCCATAAGAGCAAATTAAGTATACATCCAGGGACAACAAAAATGTACCAAGATCTTAAGCAAATGTTCTGATGGCCCAAAATGAAGAAAGAAATAGCCCAATATGTAGCATCATGCTTGATTTGTCAAAAAGCTAAGGTAGAACATCAAAGGCCAGCAGGAATGTTACAGCCCTTAGGCATTACCAGAATGGAAATGGGATAGCATAGCAATGGATTTTGTAGTTGGTTTACCTCGAACAATCCAAAAATTTGATTCCATATGGATTATTGTAGATAGATTAACCAAATCCGCTCACTTCTTACCTATAAATATTAGGCATTCTTTAGATAAATTAGCGGATTTATACATAAGAGAAATTGTAAGATTGCATGGAGTCCCGTCCATCATCATTTCGGATAGGGACCCTAGATTCACTTGGGGAAGTTTACATCAAGCTCTAGGAACAAAGATTCACCTTAGTTCTGCTTACCACCCTCAAACAGATGGGCAATCGGAAAGAACCATCAAATCCTTAGAAGATTTGTTGAGAGCATGTGTGTTGGAAAATTCTGGAAGTTGGGATAAATATTTGCCATTGATTGAGTTTACATACAATAACAGTTTCCATTCTAGCATAGGTATGGCACCCTATGAGGCATTGTATGGGAGAAAATGTAGAACACCTTTGTGCTGGTTTGAATCTGGAGAAAATTTACTCTTAGGACCTGAATTGATCCAACAAACTACGGATAAAATTAGGATGATTCAAGAAAAGTTGAGAACAACTCAAAGTAGGCAGAAAAGTTATGCGGATAAAAGAAGACGACCTCTTGAATTCCTAGAAGGTGATCATGTATTCTTGAAAGTTACCCCAACCACAGGAATCGGTAGAGCCATAAGATCCAAGAAACTCACCCCCCGCTTTATTGGTCCATACCAAATCCTTAAAAAAATAGGTCCTGTAGCTTACCAAATTTCTTTACCATCTATTCTTTCTAATCTTCACAATGTTTTCCATGTATCTCAATTAAGAAAATATGTTTCAGATCCTTCTCACATAATAATGCATGATACAGTACAATTAAAGGATAACCTTACATTTGAAACCGTGCCTGTACAGATTTTAGACAAGAGGATCAAACAGTTGAGAGGAAAGCAAATTTCCCTAGTAAAGATTCTTTGGAATGAAGTCAATGGAGATGTTACATGGGAACTAAAAGAGAAGATCAGAAAGGCTTATCCTCAATTGTTTGAGTAAATTTCGAGGACGAAATTTTTGTAAAGGGAAAAGAATGTAACGTCTCGAAAATTTTAAATATATGTATATATATGTATGTATATATTTAATCTAGAATTTTAAATATCATGCAAGATTTATAATTACTATTTTTTTTAGTCATAAATAAGTATTTCATAAGAGCATCTTCTCTTGAAAATAATAAAATGGGACTAATTTTAATTCTTGATAAATTTCAAATTCAGATTTTATTTTATTATCTATCTTATTTATTATTATTAGGAAGTTGTACATATTTTTCACAATTTTAATTATATTAAATATATATATATATATATATATATATATATATATA
>Ga0209700_108517_pt1 | contig 13028 bp, 8 predicted proteins | sample SiratroredBW_FD_187528 | JGI IMG/M metagenome (GOLD analysis project Ga0209700, IMG submission 187528) | Root nodule microbial communities of legume samples collected from California, USA - Siratro red BW (SPAdes) (version 2) | ecosystem: Host-associated > Plants > Roots > Nodule | place: USA... | reverse complement strand
TAGTGGGTCATAGCCTTGGGGGACTCAACATAGCACTTGCCATGGACAAATTTCCAGAAAAAGTTGAGGTTGGTGTTTTCTTAACAGCTGTGGTTCCAGATATTGAGCGCAAGCCATCCTATGTTTTGGAAAAGGTTTGTTTCTCAGCCTCATCTCAGAATATACTTCCAACAAATTTCCGCAGTTTTTTCACCCGACCCAAAGTATTACTTTTTCGAGTTTGATGATATTTTGTTTCTTTCTTATTTTGTAAAGATTGTGTTCAAAAAAATTCCATGAATTTAAAACATTTTTAGTACTTTAATAATATATATTAAAAGCAATGTTATATACATTTAAAATATATAAAAGTAAAATAAAGTTCATTATATTATTATTACCATTAAATTTTAACTTTCCTTTTATCATGAAAAAAAAATATAATCAATCATTACAATTTGAAAGTTAGTTTTTTTGAACAAGCATCACAATCTTTTAATAACTACATTATAATGATATAAATCAAGAATTAATGAATTAAATGAAATTTATATATTTAAATATAGTTGGTAATACATTATAATAATGTAAATAAATTATTGAGGAATTAAATTGCATTATCATGTGATTATATATTTAAATGAAGTTGTTTGTTAATATATCATTGCTCTAATTAGATATATATATAGTTAAAAATAATATAAAGTGCTACCATGGTCCCAAACCTTTGATAAATATCTAGAATCTTTGAGAGTGCTCCACAACACAAACCAAGGACTTAATATTCTTCTTCATATAAATCTTTTAACAACATGTGGGTGTCCAAACTTTCTGAAGTATACAACTATGTTATACATGAAACATTACATTTTGTTTGCGCATATCTTTCCTCTTAGAAACGTATAGTTTCATAATAAGAGATGCATTTAGATTCATTAAATTATAGTATGTTATGTGTAATAAGTTTATTAAATTTTAAACTTGACGATACAAAATCTTTTGTATTAAATTAATAATACATGCATACAGATCAAGTTTTTGCCTTAATACACAGACATATACTTTTCCGTTAATATACATTCATATATCAAGTCTTATATATAATATCAAGATTATTTATTAAATAATATAACCAATCTGTAAATTTTCAACGTATAACAATGTATATACCAAGGATAAATAAAATGCAAAATATTAATAAAAAATTATCTTCTGCTGTGAATAGATACACTACACGTTTACATATTTTGTTCTTTTCTATTAAAATCAAAGAAAATGAAAAAAAATACGCTTAAATTGGCCATTTTCTTGACTTAAACAGTACATTGAGAGTATTCCAGCTCCGAACTGGTTGGACTGTGAATTCTTGCAGAGTGGAAACAAGACAGTAGTTGTTTTTGGTCCCAAATTCTCGTCCACCAAACTCTACCAAGGCTCCTGCATTGAGGTATAATTATACATGTTGTAACTTTCTATTCCACATAGTATTGCATGGCAAAAAGTAATATGTTTTTTTTTTTTTTTTTTGAAAATAAGGATTCGATTTTGCAGGACATAGAGTTAGCCAAAACTTTGTTAAGGCCAGGTTCCCTCTTCATCGAAGACTTGTCTCAGCAGATAATTTTTTCTAAAGAGGGATATAGGTCAGTTCCTCTTGCTTATATTGTTTGCACCGAGGACCTTGGAATTCCATTGGATTTTCAGCTCTGGATGATTAAAAATGCTGGCGTCAATGACGTTCTAGAGATCAAAGGTGCCGATCATATGGCTATGCTTAGCAAGCCACAAGAACTATGCGATTCTCTGCTGCAAATAGCTGCTAAATATGCATGAATTCACGAAGCAGGCTTTATTCGTTGCCTTTTGAAATTATCATGTCTTCTAGTTATAAGTTCTTATCTCCAATGAGTAATATCAATAAAATGATATTATTCCAATCTCCAGATACATACCAAGTTGTATTCCTGTTATGTTGGAGAAGAAAATGAAACTTCTATTACTATATAGTGGACGTTTGTGTAGCAAAAATTTTCCACCCTTAAAATCACTCCCTTCTCTCTTTCTCATTTCTTTAATTTCTCTATGTTATTATTGTTTATAAAGGAAAATAAATAAATAAATAAATAAATAAAAGAAATGTTTTTTTTTTCCTGTTTTACAGGTGTGCTCTGTTCTATGAAATGAAATGGATCTACTATATTGCACAAACCAATAAACTCCTTGGCTCTTGGTCTCTCCCTACCTCTTTGCCTCATACCCTTGTTCCTGGTTGCACCATATAAAACCTAGTTTGGGTGATTCATTTTTTTTTTCTCTTTTGTAATTTTCATTTTCTTTTCATAGTTCAAAATTTTCCTTTGTCTTGTTTCATTCTTTTGATGATAATTTTTTTATTTCCAAACATTTTAGGATTTCTTCGTTTTGACCAGTTTTTTTGGAGTTGTTATGAAACACGTTTGAGTTTGATTCATATATAGATGGTAATTTTGATTTTTCAAGTTCTTCGTTTTTATGTTCTCCTTTTCCACGAGTACCACTTTGTTGAATGTCAAGATTTAATTTTCATGATTTGTTTATCTGGTCTTGGTCTTTTTCTCTTTTTGTAGTTTAAAATTAGAACTCAAAAACCTTTGGTGTTGCAGGAATATTCTAGTTTTGACCAATTTTTTGGAGTTTTATGAATTACATTTGAGGTCTTTGACTTTTCATTTTCATGTTTTATTTTGTTTTCACAAGAACAATACTCTTGTGCAACATGGTTGACTGAGATGCCTAATGATTGCCTGTTAACAACCTATCACTGAGCAATGCGGCAATTAATAGGTAAATCTAGATGAGGAAGATGGTTGGACATATTTGGATCCAACATTGTGGTTGGTATAATCAGAAATTTTTACAGCAATAATATTTTTCCAATTTCTATTCCCTCCATAACACTTTTGCATATTTATTTTCCAAAATAATACTGTTTTACTGTGCACACTGAGAATTCAATTTTCGGACAATAGAATTTCTAATTAAAAAATTACAATTTTGAAACTTCAACTCAATCAGAATTCGGGTCACTGAAAACCGAAATCTGAAATCTGAAAGAGTTTTATTTTTTTTTTTAGTTTTATATATTCTTTTTAAATTACAGAAATTTTTAACTTGTGTATGAATATTTTATTTGAAAGATATGAAAATATATAAAAATATTATAAATATTTATTATAAAGTATGAGAAAATAATTTTCTAAAAATCAAATTTTGACTATATAAATAATATTTTAAAAATGTAATTAAAAATGGTGAAAATAAATTTAAAATTAGTTGTGAGATAAAAAAATTAAATTATCTAAATATTTAATTTGATTTAAAGATAATAAAAATATTAAAATTTTGTGAATGTTTATTGTTATTGATAAATTAAAAATTTGGAATGAAGTTGAAAATGTTAAAAAAAAAATAGGTAGTGTAACTTATAGATTTAAAAATAGGTAAAAGTTTGTTTTAGTAAAAAAATAAATAATTCTGACACCAACATCAAAGTGGTTAGTCGTGTACATGTAAGTGGTTAGCTACGTTTATAATTATGACACCAATATTAGATCACTGCATGTCAATTCTTCCAACCTTATCAAGGTAGTTAGTCGTGTACATGTAACTGGTTAGCTACGTTCATAATTCCGACACCCATATTAAATCATTACCTTAAATAACTGGTTAGTCGTGTACATCTAAGTAGTTAGCTACATTCATAACTCCGACACCCTTATTAAATCACTGCTTGTGAGTTATTCCAACCTTAAATAACTAGTTAGACGTGTACATCTAAGTGGTTAGCTATGTTCATAACTCCGAAACCCATATTAAATCATTGCCTGTGAGTTTTTCCAACCTTAAATAATTAGTTAGTCGTGTACATCTAAGTGGTTAGTTACGTTCGTAACTTCGACACCCATATTAAATCACTGCTTTTGAGTTTTTCCAACCTTAAATAACTGGTTAGTCGTGTACATCTAAGTGATTAGCTACGTTCATAACATTGACACCCATATTAAATCACTGCCTGTGAGTTATTCCAACCTTAAATAATTGGTTAGTCCTATGCATCTAAGTGGTTAGCTACGTTCATAACTCCGACACTCATATTAAATCTCTGCCTGTGAGTTTTTCCAAACTTAAATAATTGGTTAGTCGTGTACATCTAAGTGGTTAGCTACGTTTATAACTCTAACACCCATATTAAATCTCTACCTATGAGTTTTTCCAACCTTAAATAACTAGTTAGTCATGTACATCTAAGTGGTTAGCTACGTTTATAACTCTGACACTCATATTAAATCACTGCATGTGAGTTTTTCCAACCTTAAATAACTGGTTAGTCATGTACATCTAAGTGGTTAGCCACGTTCATAACTCCGACACCCATATTAAATCAGTACCTGTGAGTTATTCCAACCTTAAATAACTGGTTAGTCATGTACATCTAAGTGGTTAGCTACGTTCATAACTCCGACACCCTTATTAAATCACGGCCTGTGAGTTATTCCAACCTTAAACAACTGGTTAGTCATATACATCTAAGTGGTTAGCTACGTTCATAACTCCGACACTCATATTAAATTTGTGTTTGTCAATTATTCAAGGTGGTTAGTCGTATGCATATAAGTGGTTAGCTACGTTCATAATTCCGACACCCATATTAAATCAATGCATGTCAATTCTTCCAACCTTATCAAGGTGGTTAGTCGTGTAAATGTAAGTGGTTAGCTACGTTCATAATTTCGACACCCGTATTAAATCATTGCATGTCAATTCTTCCAACCTTATCAAGGTGGTTAGTCGTGTACATCTAAGTGGTTATTGTGTAAAAGATGATGGACTTTTTACGTGTTGTCATATCCACATTAAAAGAGAACATGTTAGTACATTGGTGCTGATGATAATCCTAATGTATGGTATCTATTTTTGAGAAGTGTGTTGTGAGGAAAAGAAATAATGGAGGAGTGATGTAGGAAAAAGGAAATAAATGTTATGTTGAATACTTAAATTTTTTTTTTAGTTATTGAAATTATGCAGTATATGTTGAACATAAAAGAGAAATAAATGAGAAACACACATTCATTAAATACTTTAATTAATTATACATGGAATACTTTATGTTTAATGAAACATAATCAATGGTGAGAACCGGATGCTCCAACAATGTTGGGACATGTTTTTTTTGTATGTCCCGGCGTTTGACAATATGAACATTTTTTGGATCGACCATGTTGTTCCCTTATGTCCATTTCAGTCCTTATGCGACTTGACTTAGACCTTCCTTTTGATGTTCTTTTCATGTCTGGACTTTGACATAATATTTGACCAGTGTAAGTAGGCTAGTAGTCTTCGTTTCTGAGTTCACCAAATAAGCCTTCGTAAACATGAGAAACTTGTTCTAAGGTGTACACAAGTGAGATGTACATACCAAAATCTTGGTGTTCATATTGCACGCAGCAAGCACATGGGAGCATGGTAGATGTAGTTTTTGAAATTTTCCACAGTCACATCACAATTCATCCAAGCGAACTGCAAATCATGTTAGTCATGTTCAGATAAGTGGTCAGTCATGTTTATATAAGTGGTTAGTCATGTTTATATAAGTAGTTAGTTATATTTATATAAGTGGTTAGTTATATTTATATAAGTGGTTAGTCATATTTATATAAGTGGTTAGTCATATTTATATAAGTGGTTAGTCATCTTCAGATAAGTGGTTAGTGTCATGTTTGTATAAGTGGTTAGTCATGTTTGTATAAGTGGTTAGTTATGTTTATATGAGTGGTTAGTCATGTTTATATGAGTGGTTAGCATGTTTAGGTAAGTGGTTAGTCACAAATTACATTTAATTAAATTTTTCAAAACATCTATAAATAAACTTTTTCATATAAATTTAATGAAAATAAATGATTTTTTTCTTACATATTTTTTTATTTATCTCATTTTCTCGTATAAATTAAAAATAAATAATAAATTCTTCTAAATTTTAATTGTATTTTTATTCAATTTTTTACTAAAAAAAACTTTTACCTATTTTTAAATTATAAATTACACTACCAATTTTTTTAACATTTTCAACTTCATTTCAAATTTTTAATTTATCAATAACAATAAACATTCACAAAATTTTAATATTTTTATTATCTTTAAATCAAATTAAATATTTAGATAGTTTAATTTTTTTATCTCACAACTAATTTTAAATTTATTTTCACCATTTTTAATTACTTTTTTTGAAATATTATTTATAGTCAAAATTTGTTTTTTATAAAATTAATTTCTCATATTTTATAATAAATATTTATAATATTTTTATATATTTTCATATCTTTCAAATAAAATATTCATACATAAATTAAAAATTTCTGTAATTTAAAAAAATATATAAAACTAAAAAAAAATATAAAACTCTTTCACAATTCGATTTTCAGTGACCCGAATTCTGATTGGGTTGAACTTTTAAAATTGTAATCAATTGCAAATTCTACTGCTTATTGCAAATTCTACTGCTTGGAAATCAAATCTTGAGTGTGCACAATAAACAATGTTACTTTGGGAAATAAATATGCAATGGTGTTACGAGGGAAATAAAAATTGAAAACAGTATTATTGATTGAAAACAGTATTATTGCTGTAAAAATTTCCACACGATTGCCACTTGACTATGAATTGACTTGGTGGCTGGTTCCTTGACTAAAAGAATGGACATTTTCATGATGGGTTAAACTGGCCCAAAACCAGCTTGAACGGGTAATTTCAAGACATTTTTTGAACTTTTAAAATATAATCTATAATATCTTTAAGATAAATAAAGATACAGGTAATGTTTGTACTCAACTAGTTGATTAAATCATTACCACACTCTTTGTGGCTGAAAATACTACATATGTTTATCAAAAGGAACTAGTAAGAATTGGATCTTTATACTTTATTTCTTGGATTTTGCTTCCTACATTTACATATTTGCATTAATTCTGCCATAGATGTTATTAATTGTTGGTTATGATTGCTTTTATTTAATAGGTTAACAGTAACTTGGCTATATCACCACTCATGGCCTAATGCGATTTGAAAATATCAGAGAAGAGTTGTGTTTGCTGTTGATGGAGTAGACTTTCAAGTGACTTGATGATGTCAATAATGGGTCCTTTTATAATTAGAATTTAATTGGTTAACTCAGATGAATCTCATGTTACCGTCATAATTTCAAACTCAAACTAAGACATTTATATTTGTATGAAATGATGTACTGAGATACTTTAGTTGATGATTCATATGTATAATTTATAATTTTAGATGAGTGTGTATCCGTTGCAACCCTTATGATGGAGTCAGATATGAGGATTAAACTGGGTGTCATTTCCGAACTCAAAAGTAGAAATGTTGCTGGTGAGGTTATTGAGACAAGGGTAGGATTTGTACTAGACAAAAAATAATTTGTTATAAAGGGAAGTAAAGTACTAAAACTGGTATTGCTTTACAACTTTTTATGAAATTAATTTATTCCCTAAACTTCATTTTATCAATTAAAACTGGTGCTTATAGTCTTTCTGGAAACTCCGGACAGAAATAAAATAATACAAATTGGTTTTAAGGAAAAGGAAGATAAAAAATAAAAAATAAAAAAACTTTTTCTTCCCCCATTCATATAAGGAGAATTGTCTATACATAAATAAAAGTAGAAAAAAAGAGATCCTTATTCTCTTTACCTAAAAAATGAAAGATGATTTCCATTTCTTATTATTGAATTTCCAAATAATTGGGTTTAGTAAGTACAAACTACTAAAATACTTGGTTTTAGTAAGTCTATACTCCTTAAATATTTTTAAGAAAAAATTATACTTTTAAAATTGAAATATATTATATAAATTATTAATTAATAGGGTTGGATAGGGGTTGAATTTGGGGTGCATTTGGCCTTAGTAAGCACACCCATTTCGACCAAGCCTCGCACAACATCTGTGACATTCGATTAAGGCAACTTTCTACTCCTTGTGTGAACCTCACGTCAGATGATTAGACAACATTGAATCTGAGAAGGATGGTTTCCAAAGACAGATTTAACAATTTTACTAATTATTTAATAATTTATTTTTAGAAATAATATAGTTATTATGAAAATAATTTTTTTATATTTATAAATAATAATAATAAATTAATGATTTATTAGGTGGATGTAAAATTTTGATAAATGACAAAATATCATAATCTTTTAAAAATCAGGATACGGAGTATTTGTTTGGATTAGGAGAGGGTAGAAAAGTAGAGAATATATCACCTGTGAACAATGAATCCACGTTAAAATAAAACTGTAGACATGTCATTAAAGTTGGTTGAAGATGTGGGGTGCAAAAGTCATGAATTTTATTTCTTTTAAAGAAAGAAATTGGTTTGATAAGCAAGAATAAAAATTTTTAGGAGGAATAATTTTTAGCAATATGATTTAGGAAGAATGAAAAGTAATCATATTTTTAAGAGAACTAATTTTTGTAAACTCTTTTAAAGACTAAAAGTTAATTATATTAAATTGAGAATTCCAGCTTTATAGTTATTTAGTATCACATGTAATATTACAAGAAAAAAGTTATTTAGAGACCAATATTTAGCTACCAAATAAAATAGTTACAAATTATAACAAAAATAGTCACTAAATTAAATTTTAATTGCTAAATAACTACAAAATATAAATAATGATTGAATTTAGTGATCAATTAAGTCAAATAATTGGTATTTAGATATCAAAGTTTTACTAACCTATATTATTAGATTCTAAATTAGTATCTAATTAAGTTAGTAAGAATTTTCAATGGATATCTTTATATATATTTTTGGAAATCTATTAATACTTGTCTTTGTTCACCCTAGCTTGTGTCAGCCATGTTCGGAATGTTTATCTACAAGGCATTGATATGGAATGTTTCAAATTGATATGACAATTATGCTATTTAGTTTGATAATTTTCAATTTCTTATAACTCTTGAAAGCCAAACAATCCTATTATAGGTGATAATGTACTTTTATATTAGTTTAGAGTGATTGATTTATTATTTATTGCATCACGTATATAATTTTTGATATATTTTGCAAAAATAGTATCATGCTTATATTAATACTTAATTTAGATTATATATTTTTTAAGTTTTATTATGGATTATTACTAAAAAACATTGAATTTATCTACAGCCAAATTCTGTAGGTAATAACCAAAATAGTGGGTAATCACACATTATCCACGGGTCAAAATCCGTAAGTAATGAGATTGGAGGTAAATTTCTCACCAACTTTTATCAATGGATAATTCAATTTCGTGTTTTCCATAAAATTTATTCCATAAGTATAAGTTTATATTACCCACTAATATTGATCCATGGGTAACATCATAATATATTTTTTATTATTTGTGATTAAAATTTATGATTATTAAAATTATTTTTATATCCTTCTACTTATCTCATTATTTATTATTATTCTTATTTTATTTATTAATGATATATTATTTTTATATCCTTCTACTTATCTTATTATTTATTATTATTGTTATTATTACTTATTATTAAATAAAATTATTGTTAATGTTATTACAAATATTAATAAAATTACTATCAAACTGTAATCCGAAAGAATTGAACCCAATATGATAATATTATAATTATTATTATTATATTTATGATTATGATTGTTAATATTATTAATAATACTATTATTATTATTATTATTAATATTATTATTCTTATTATTATATTTTTATTAAAAACGATAAATTAACAATAATATGAATAATATCAATAATAATATTAATAAAACAATATTAATAAGATTTATAGTAACAATAATAAATTAATAAAATTTAAAATACTAATATTATTAATAATATTAATACGGGTAATAAAAATAACTTAATAATAATAATATTAGAAATAAGAATATTAATGTTAACATTAACAATAATAACATTATTGATAATATTATTATTAACTATTATAATAATAATAATAATAATAATAATAATAATAATAATTCTTAATAATAATATCACAAATATTTTTAATAAAACTGAAAATAATACAAAAAATATTAATAATATTAAAACTATATTTCATATAAATATAAATAATGTGGATAATAATATAGTAATATTAAAAATATTATTAATGTAAATATAAATAATATGAATAGAAGTATTAATAATATTCCATATATTAAAAAATAATAATAATAATAATAGTGTTAATATCAATAATATTAATAATATTTTGTGTATAAATATTAATAATATTAAAAACTTTAAAAATATTAAAAACAACATTAATAATTTGAAAAAAATATAATACTGATAATAATAATAATTATAATTTTAATAATATTATAACTAACAATAATATTAGTTATGTTATTAATAATATCAATAAAAGTATTAATATTATTAATAATATTCACCTTTAATAATGTTATTATTAATAAATCAACATGAGATAATAGTAGTTTTATTAATAGGTAGGTAGGTATTACTCACAGACATGGGTCCGTCGGTATTATCCATTGACGAAGGTCTATCGGTATTACCTACAGAAATAGTTCATTGGTAATACTACAGACCAATATCCGTGGGTAATACCTACGAATCTGTGTCCGTGGGTAATACCCACAAATCTGTGTATGTGGGTAATATCTACGAACTTATGTCTGTGGGTAATACCTATGAACTTAAATCTATGGATAATACCTACAGATATATATTCGTATGTAATAATCCGTTAGTAATGCTGAATTTACCTACGGATACAGATCCGTGGGTAATAATCCGTAAATAAATTGAGTTTTTATTGTAGGGTATGTGTTGATAATCATTGATTTTAGTCTTTATTTGAATTATATATTATAACGTGATTTTGAATTATATGTTGTTAGAATTTAATTGAATTATCTCATTGTAGGAATTTTATTTGATTTAATTATGTGCTTGTAAAATTTTATTGATAAAATTGGTAGTGTCCGGATAAAATTCCAATTTAAATTTTATTTTAATTGTAAGAAGTTATAGGAATACACATAAATTTAGATACCAAACATAATATTTTAAAAAATATATTTTTGATAGATTTACCAACAAAAATATTTTCCACTAGATTATTTATATAGAAATTATTTAAATATAAATTTATATACAAATTATTTACATATGGATATTTAATATAAATTTACATATAAATTATTACATAAGAATTATTTATCAACTTGTACACGTTGTACGTTAGATTTTCAATCTTTGAACAAATCAAAAAGTGTCTATAAAATAATCTTGATTAAAACTAAATTTATTATATATGGGGAATCATCTCAAATGTTTCAATCCACGGTAGAAGTTTTGCATTACTTCTCGTATTTCTTATCATATTAATTAAAATTTGATTCCTTCTTTTTATCGTGATTCAGAACCAAGTATATTATGCTGACAATAATCCTATGTTCTTGAAAATATTTAGGTAGTTGTCCATTTTTTTTTTATCTATTATAATACTCTCTGCATTTATTTAATCTCACAATCTTAATTTGTTTTTTTTTACATTTGAGCAGTACTTCAACTTTAAAACCTTTAAAGGCATCTATAAATTTCATTCTTAAATAAAGTAAGTAGATATATGAGTAATCATCTTAAGATAATGAAGTATTTTTAATTACTTGGATATATATATATATATATATATATATATATATATATATATATATATATGAATGAATGAATGATATACCATAAATCTTAAAATCAATAAAAAAAAACTCAAAGTATGAAGTACTCTTATTTTACTTAATTCTCTTGGTAAAACTGTGCGCCAATCATCGATGTGACAAAATAGATGATTCTTCATTGAAACAAATTGTTTTCTTCGGCAAGGTATTAATGGGGTTCAAACTCAGTTTGGGCAACACATTTACTTACGTAAAGGATTACCACTACGCCAAAGCACTGATGCTTGTTTTTAATTAAATGACGTCTATTTATGACAAAAACTAACTAAACAACGTAACAATATACAACAATATACGTTTTCTTTCATCTTATTTGAATTGGGTCAATTTGACCTAGTTGCAACCTGTGAACCTAAGTTCAAAATCTGACTACTCTAACGTGGAAGCATTAAAAAACACCCTTTTACAAAAACATTATTTCTCCTTTTTCAATTTTAAAACTGAATTATGGAGTCCAAAACACCAGGCTGGAGAACAAAAGCAAGACAGAGGCTAAATAAGGATTTTGTCAAATAATTATAGCAAACCATATTTAAATAATTTAATGAGCCAAAATCGAAGAACAAAATCGTACCATTGCAATTCTCACTCACTCACTTTTGAGTTTCAAACTTTTACTTTTAATACACAATCATGTTATATCTTGAAGATAAAAATATGTTTAGTGACTTAAAAAAAATGGAAACGCAACAGAAAATTTCCGGATCGAGAGTATTCGCCAACTATTATACCAAATGTTTCTCCATATATTATTGTTGATGTGAGAATGATAATGTGGGTTCTTTGATAAAGAAGAAATGAAAGGATTCAGAAGAGTTAACAAATAGTGAAATTTAAGTCTAATTAAATTTTATAATTAAATTTTATAAAATTGATTTTTGAAATATGAAGTTTGTATTTATTTATAAACTATTAAAATGTCATATTTTTTAGTTGATATGATATCTCTAACACATCTCTTCATACTGATTATATTATTTAAGGTGAAATTTGTATTTATAAACTGTTAATATGTTTTATCTCTAATTCACGTGAGATCTCCAATATATTTATCCAAACTACTCAATTTATATCATATTATTTAAAGATAATCATTTATTATAATTTATTAGTAGCTTTATAAAAGTTAAACAAATATGATCACCAGTTACCTAAGTCTCCTAAGTCTTTACGAAGATTATGGTCAAAATTAGTCCTATCTACCTTATAATATGTATATAAATAATGCATTAGTGGTCATTATATAATATAAATGTAAATATGGTTTATGGTTT
>Ga0209700_108515_pt1 | contig 13030 bp, 7 predicted proteins | sample SiratroredBW_FD_187528 | JGI IMG/M metagenome (GOLD analysis project Ga0209700, IMG submission 187528) | Root nodule microbial communities of legume samples collected from California, USA - Siratro red BW (SPAdes) (version 2) | ecosystem: Host-associated > Plants > Roots > Nodule | place: USA... | reverse complement strand
AGACCAAGTCTTCCAGTTCCGGAAGATTTAAGAAAGCCTTAGGTAGATGTCCTATCAAAGAACTTGAGCTAAGGTCTATAGAATAGATACTGGAACTAAGATTGAATAGCCACTTAGGTAACTCTGACTTAAATTCATTTCCATAAAGATTAAGAACTTTGAGTGCAGTAAAATTAGCATACTGAAGAGACAAACTCAAGTCTTTAAGTTGACAACCACCCATATCGAGAGATGAAAGTGACGGAAGCATAGTCACTAATTGAAGCCAATTAGTTTGCTTACTAAGATCAATAGCACGAAGGTTGAGATATTCCAAGGAGGAAATGTTGGGAAGCCATTGAAGGCTATTGATGGCAAGATTCGAGTTATGTGATAAATCAAGATGACGAAGAGTTGAATAGTTGACACACTGACGAGGAGAAGTAGCCATAGGTAGATTGTGACAGTTATGATTTTGCAAGTAATCAAATTGTAATGTTAAGAAGTCATTGCTTCTCAAATTCAAGTAATCTAAAAATTCCAACTCCACTAACAACAAGGATAGGTGAATGGAACCTGTAAGGCAATTTGATTTATCTTCGTCGTCCCTGTAAGATTGAAGAGTTGCGGAACATGGGAGAGTGATTCCAGTGACTCTACTTGTGATGTTGTTACAGATGACTCCTTTCCATTCACAACAATCTAGTTTAGTGGACCATGAAGAAAGAACACCTGATGGATCTGTGAGTCCTTGCTTGAAGTTGAAGAGAGCATGCATGTCTTGTTGGTTGCAACGAATATGGAAGTTGCAGAGGCCATTGTTGAACATAATTCCGCATAGCAACAGCCATGAAAAAATGATTGCATTTTGAGACGGAAATGTAGTCATGATTACAAGACCAATGGAGGGGTGAGCTAGGATGGATGCTTAAAAGCAATGGAGAGAAGCTGTATTTACAATGATTGGAGTGTTAAAAGTTCCATATTATTACTATTATATACATTCTTTTATAAAGATGTTTTTTAAAAATAAAGCCATGATGATAATATTGAATTTGTAAATAAATAATCGTTATTTTTAATTCGAAATATTTATGCTTTCCGTGGGTAAGATCATTATAAAAGATTATTTTAAAAATATTTAATGTAATGTCATATTTACAAATTAAATATTAAATTGAAATAATTTGTCATGATTTCATAGGAGTATTTGATGATATTAGAGTTTGTCCTCTTATAATATAATGAAATTTTGTGATAAATAAGAAAATATGGTTAATTAGTATTGCAACGACTTGACTAGAGAAACCGATTGTTTGACAAAATGTGTCCCGTGCCCCCCACGAACACCATTTTGGACTGACCAATTCAAATCATAATAAATGGATATTTTAATATATAAATTATATTATCATTAAATTTTTAATAATTAATTTTAATCTCTATTATATTTCAACTTTATGATAAATAAATTTTATTGTTATAAAAAGTTATTTAAAATATTCAAAAAAAATTCATTACAACAAGTCATTTACAAACGTTAAGTTTCAAAATACACGTAAAAGTATTTCAAAACATAAAAGTGAAATTAAATAACACTCTTAATTTTGTACAAAACTTGTTATTGTTCCTATGAATATTATATGGTCTCGTACTATCAAAATATAATTAAAAAAAACATAAAACACAAGTTTGAAACTACACCACTCACTTCACATCACCATGCATTATAAATTAAGATTATTCATAATAACTATAAATGATTGTTTTTTCGTAAAGGGAAGTTTGTGGAGGATGTAAATATAACAAAATTATAGTCAGATTCGTGCAAAACACGGTTGAAAAAACAGAAAGGACAAACTTCAATTTAGATGTTTTTCTTTTTCGAAAGGAAAGTTTGTGGAGGATGTAAATATAATGAAATTATAGTCATATCAATGTTTGCATGGTGGAAAAAAAGGAAAAATAAAGTAAAAGAATGGTTTAGAGCCCACCATCCAATTCACTATTCAATTGAAAAGATGGTGGTTAAGTATATTTTTAAGGATTAAATAGTTTTTTTTCTTTCTTTGCGAATTTTAGATTTGATTTTGTTATTAATTCAGTTTAGATTTGATTTTATTATTGATTTTCAATTTAATGCGTTTTATTGTGGGAAGAGGAAATTTGTTGAGAATTAGGTTAAATCTGAAGAGAGGAAGAGAATAAAGGCATCGCAATTGAGAAAAGGAGTAGAAAAAAAGCATAAGTAACTTTTCGCTTAAGCTAAACGAACAGCCAGGGCTAAAACTTACTTAAAGTCCAGCATGCGCGAAAACCTAAATTGAAGATGTCAACGTTACTGAAGGCGTGACTCACGAAATAACAACTGCGTAGTGACCTAATTGAAGGGGCAAAAGCTATAAAAGAAGGTTAGGGTCAAACGTGAAGGGGACTTCTCATTCACCACCTCTCATTCGTGGAGACTCTTTGGAGGCCGCCGCCGTCATCAAGCTTCATTCTTTTCTTTTTCTTTTGTAATTTCACGGCTACCATGCGTAGCTAATTCTCTTACTCTTGGGATTGGATGTAATTTTCTACTTCAAATGCACTCTTAATCTTAATTTGATTTCATTCAATTCAATTACCTCTGTTTTACGTTTCATTCCTAATTTGATTTAATTTAGATTTCTTATTGTGACTGAAAAACACTTTTCGAAATCAGAACTAAACGTAAATGCATTGCATGTATAAGTTCAGGGATGGATTATAGTGTAGTGACTATTTATAGCAACTAATCTTAATGTTGATTAAATTATTCTAGTAACTAGGGATAGAAGGTAGGTAATTTGGTTTATGAAATTTAATGCTAGAGGAATCAGGTTGAAAAGGCTTTTATTTGCACAAATTGGTAATTGGAAGTAATGATATTGAATTAGGTTAAGAGTGTATGCGAAGGAGAGTGTTATAATTCAATCTTAAGGCTTTTTATCTTTATTAAATTTGACTCTTTATTATTCGTTGCTTTATTATCAACCAATCATTAATCAATTGTCTACTTGTTCATAATACAATTTGGTATAATTCAATTTATAATTCCCGTTTCCTATGGATACAATATTTTTCTTACTATTATATTACTTGTAGACTCAGTACACTTGCTGAAATTCCTTTAACATCTTGTAGTGTAAGTTTACTTGTATTCATTAATGACATAATGTTTATAAGATCTAATTTATTTAGGTTAAAATACATAATTTTAAATTAAATGAAGAATTGATATATCTTTAAAAAATATATACAAATAGATTAAAGTTAATTCATTTTTTATTTATTTTAAAATTTTATCTTTCTAAATTTAGATAACTTCTACACTCTCTTCTTTATTAGAGACACGTCATTCATCATGTTTACTATGATTTCTCACTTCTCAGTAGGTAGTGAAGAGTATATTAATACAACAAGATCATAATCTTGGTCTTCGTTTAAACATTGAGATTCTACCAGACTATTTGGGGAGCTTTTGGATACTAAAGGTGCGTTTGTTACAAGAGAAGCTACCTCCAATTAAAAAAAAAAAAAGTAATTGTCTACATATTTTAAAATGTTTCTATTATCAAGCATTGTTAATTAAAATTCATGTGTTTGGGATAATGAAGTATTAAATTTTTTAATGATGTGAACCAATTGAGATTATGTTAGTTTTAAATCATTGTAGTATTGGTTTACTATAATTGGGTTGGATTAAAATTTCATCAATTTTGAATGAGAAACATTTATATTTTATGTTGAAAACTTGTTAGAGGTGTTAAAACTTAGGAATTTTGACTTAAGCTTTATAATAAGTATAAACAAAGTTTTATAAAGTTGAAATGCAGACTAATTGGTGACTAATGTTGATTATTCTAGATCCAAGTAAATCCTTAAGTTTATTATGATGCATCGTATTAGGGTCTTGGATGTGTTTTAATGTAGGATAAGAAAGTGATGGCTTATGCTTCTTGTTAGTTAAAGCTACATGAAAGGAAATGCTCCAGGGTTTCAATGAATAGAATGTTAATCTGTAGCCTTTTTAGAACATCCATAAACCTTGAAAATTGCATATTTTTGTCCTTCCTTGAGGGGCATGTGGGTAAGGAATATCCCTCACAGGAGGACTTCTCATTTGACTCTCACCTTTTTTGTTTCTCACTCCTTCCACTTTCTTCTCTAGTCTTTTCTTTTTCTCCCTCACTCTCATTTTTCTCTTCTTCCACTCCACTCTCTTCAACATTCAGCTTATCACCAATACCTTCTCCCACAACCTTTCCACTCCTTGTTGTAATTGACTTGCAGTACTCCCTGTGATTGGTTTGGATGTTGACTGAGAATTGGCTTCCTTGTTGATCTGCTTGCTGTTTGGCTAATTGGCCAACTTATGTCTCAAGATTTCTGATGGAGGCCTCTGTATTCTTCTGATTAGCCATAGAGGCTTGCATGAATTTTTTCAGAGTATCTCCCAACTTGGTTATCCTATCTTGAGTTGAAAGGAATTGTTGTTGTTGGTAGGGAGTGTTGGATGGGCCAGCCTCCTGTTTCCACCCAAAGCCTTAACTTTGATTATTTCTCCATCCTTGAGATGCATTATTCTGATGATTTCCAGAAAAGCCACCTTGTCTACCTTGATTTCCCATATATTGAACTTCTTGTGAAGGATTGACTTGATAAGAGCATTGTACATTTTAGTGGTCACCTCCACAGAAGTCGTACTTCATAGTTCGGCCTTGATTAGGAAAGGACTACACAACCTTAGTTACTGAGGCAATTTTGATAATTGCTTTGTGATTGCCTCCATCTGCTGGGTCAAGATCTTATTATGAGCTAAGAGGGCATCAAAGGTACTAAGATCAAGCATTCCCTTCTTTTGAACAACTTGTCTATCATGTTGGGCCTGATAGTCTGTAGAAGCTAGAACATCAATGATTCTTGTTGCATGATCTACATCCACATCCATCATGGTACCTCCAGCTGTTGCATCCAATATCATCTTAGTGTCAGGCCTCAGTGAAAAATGGTCAGTTGTGCTATGTCTTCCAAGCCATGGTTTGGGCATTTTCTGCGCATCACTTTGAAGCGTTCCCAAGCATCACAGAATGCTTCATCTAACCCTTGCCTGAATGTGGAAATGTCCAACTTGGCCTTGATGAAACGGGACAGTAGAAAAAATCTATGTAGAAATTTGTCCTCTACATCATTCCAGCTTCTGAGACTCTGATTGGGATGAGACTTCAGCCATTCTTTTGCTTTACCTGCTAATGAAAAAGTGAACAAACGAAGGTAAGCATATTGAGTACCACCTTCTTCAAACCCCATAGTTCCAACAAGCTCATAAAATGTGGCAAGATGAGAGTATGGATCTTCATTGTCCATCCCCGTGAACTGGTTGGCGCTAATCAGATTGAGAAAGGTTGCCTTCATTTCTACATGTCGAGTGGTAGCAGGCATTGTTATGCTAGAGAAATGTCTTGGCCCTTGCTGCATGGCATAGTTCCCCAAAGTTCTTCTAGGTGGAGGTGGTGGTGGAGCTCTGTCTCTTTCAGCCATATTCTCTTCTTGATTTACTTGAATATCTCTGTGAGGATTAGCGGAAGGTTCTTCTCTTACTCCTTGCTTTGATCTTTTATTCCTTCTACGGTTGTTCCGAGCTGTCTTTTCTATTTCTGAATCAAATTGCAGTTGATCTTTAGGAACCTGTCCTCTCAATAACATAAATCGGGAACAACTTAAGCAAGAATTAGCACAAGAGGATTAACAAATTACTAAAACAAAAAGAAAAAAAAAAGACAAAAATAAAAATAAAAAATATTCACCGTACTTAATGAGCTATGTTCTCAAATTCAAAAATAATGACTGTTCCCCGGCAACGGCGCCAAAAACTTGTTAAGACTTTATTCGACAAGTGTACCGAGTCACAAGTAATATAGTGAATTAAGTAAAGATGTCGATTCCTCAGGGAACAGCTCTGTTTTAGAATTTCAGCGTCACTACTCAATAAGCAAATTCAGTTTTAAGATGATTCGATAATAATTTGAGTCAAGAAAAATAAAAGAACAATTAAAAATAAGTAACAATTGTAAAAAGGAGTTTGCAAGATCTAGAAGGACTCTGGGATTGAACTTCATCTATCTCACTCATTCATATTTTGGAATTGATAAAAACATACAATATTCGTAACTACTCACAATTGATGCACATATAAAAATCATTCACACCGATTCCTCTGATATGAAATTCCTAAGAAAATTCCCTAAACACTGATCCCTCAGCTATTTAGTAAATTACCCAGCATTAAGAACAGATGTTATACGCAATCAATACATCGAAACCTATCCCTAGTATTCCAATATATTGAGTATTTTCATCTAGGTCAGAAACTTAAAAGTACTTCCCAATTAAATTCAAGAATCAAAATCAAGACTCTGTTTATCAGATAAAATCTAGCATTAAACACAAGATGAAAATACCAATTGAGTAGAAACTGAATATTATATATAAAGATCACCAAAATATAAATGAGTTCAAAAGATTACATTCAATCCCAAAGATGAAGAATTAGCTACCCATGGTAGCCATTACAACCCAATGAAAGGAAGATTGCAAGAAGAGAAGAAAATTTTGATTCTAGTCGTCCGCCTTCGTCCTCTAGGTCTTGATGTCTCCCAAAACCCTAAAAATCTCCTTTTAAACTTGGTTTTGGGCCTAGGTGAAGTGGCTTTTCTCTTGGGCTTTTTTCTATTTTAAATTTTTTATTTCTTTTCTTCATGAATCTTCTCATCTATCATTTTCTTCATTCTTTTATACCTGAAATTTCACAATAATTGAGATTAAATGATTTCCTTTAACTCAGGACTCAAAACATAAATTTAAATCCAAAAACTCTAAAATTGGGAGTAAATACTATTTTAAATAACACTTAAACCCACAAGTACTTAATATTTCTCATGTATAAAAACACTCAAAATTGGTACTTATCAAATAGGAAAACAGTTTAGGTATTTGTTATTATGATCACATAATTAGAATCAATTGAATATTTTAGAAATTTGAATTTGGAAGTGACTATATTCTCTTATTATGTACATTAGTTGTAAAATCTTGCTTATATATTAAGTAAAGATTTTCTTGGTATGATAAAAGATAATCAATTAGTTGATCATAATTTGAGACATATCATTAATTGAGGAATAGTGATCAAGTTAAAATTTCTCTTCGAGATTTGGATTATGATATTAAGTTTGAAGATAAATTTTATATGCCTACTTGTGATGAGTCGATAAAGATGATTATTAATAAATAAAATCATGAAAGCAAGTTAAGTCTTTTCACCATTATATGTAAAAAATGCATGAAGACTTGAGAAAGTGTTTCTAGTAGTTGGATATAAATAGATATGGCTAAGCTGGTCAGTCGGAGAGCACAATTAAATCATTAAAATATTTATTGAGGACTTGTAGTTAGATCATATGGATAGTTGATATGAGATGTTACCTTTTTTTTAGAGTTTGCCTATATAATAATAATTACCAGAATAACATTATAATTACACTTTATGAGACTTTGTGTGGAAATAGATGACAAACTCCTCTTTTTTGGCACTAGAATGGAGAGAAGGTAGGGTCTGAGTTTTTTACAATAGACCACTAACAAGCTCAGGTAGATACAAGATAGATGAAGACTTCTCTCAGCAAAGAAATCCTATGCAAATAAGAGAAGGAGACCTTTAGACTATTTTTTGTACAGATGATCATGTCTTTTTGTGAGTCATTACTCTTGTGTCGTGTGGTTGTTTGACCTACGGAACTCTTCAATGGTACACCTTTGTGTCTCACACTAGTATATAAACAAGATTACATTACATATTTACTCGATTAATATTTTTCTTGATCTCTGACATAGTTCTAACATGATAAGGACAAACAAGATTATCTTTTAAAAATTCAAAAACTTATTTTGTAAGTTTTTATTATAATTATAGAAAGAGAAAAAAAATCCTATGTAATAACGTGTATATATATATATATATATATATATATATATATATATATATTATTAGGAACTTTTTTATTATTCTCCAGTCATATCTTTATGTAATGTGAAGCATTTTGAAGTTCTTAATTTTTTTTCTTTTAGTAGAGTTTAGGCTAAAATGTCTTTTATAATAAAGATGATAACAATGATGATGAGAAATGTTGTAAATAAATTTTATACATTTTTACCTATTTGGATGGTATATAGATAGATTGGATTATTTTTTTACTACTTTACAATATATTTAATTGTTATCTTTTACTATTTATAGATGATTTTGAATATATGAATTTTAATTTTCAATTTAAATTATATATATATATATATATATATATATATATATATATATATATATATATATATATATATATATATATATGTATGTATTATTGTCTAACATTTTGAAGATTATACGTGTAGTAGATATTGTGTCTCATATTCATGTCACTACCCGTATTACGTGCTCTTTGACTCATCGTTTGTGGAAGTGAACATGCGAAAGTGATGAAGCAAACAATGAAATATAAGGTTGAGAGCCGCCAAAAAAATAGAGCATGTGGTAAAAGCAAAGAGGGTTAAGTCGAACTAACTTTATCATTCAGTGAGTATATTAAGGTGAATACCAATATGGTTTGATATATCTGCCAAATAACTATATTCTGTGTATAGAATATATTTGTCCAAAGATGATAGTTTCTCAAATAGTTTATAATTCAAAAGATTAGTACCCGATTCTCCTAAAGGTACCCTTAATTTAAAAAAGAGATGAGGAAAAGGTTGATGATGGTTTATGGATATCAAGGGGAAATAATGTGATGCTTTATGGAACTCTAAATTCTACTGCTATATTACTGTCATCTATGATATTTTGGAAAGCTTAAAAAACTATTGCTTTAAAATTATCATCTTTGAGAATAGTTTACTCTACATACTTTAAAATACATATAGAATAAATAGTTTCTCAAATACATATTAAAAAATATTCTACTTCTTGGTAACCAAAAGATAAAATAATAAAGCAGACGAACTATGACTTATGTGAGTTGAGAAAACTCGTCTCTGTTTCTGTTCTAAACTCAATTCATTTATATTTACATGCTTTTAAATGAGTCACGTATAAATATTACTGCAATTTAAAATATTACTGCAATTTAAACAATTTATAAAGAATTATTGACAGTAAAAAATAAATGAAAAACTAAATTATAGTTAAGTAATGATGAAGAACGGAGTACGAGTATGTAAAGATAAACTAAAATAAAATTCTTACGAAAGGTTACTGACCAGTATTGTTATGCAATTTGTTTGACCTTAACAGAAGAGATTCATCTTGACATGAAGTCGATCTTTCAAATCATAAAGAAAATTGAAGTAAGCATGCCTCAGTTTTCTGTTCAAGAAAATGGCACAACAAATTCCCAAAAAGCCCGTCACAAATCCGGATTCTATTCCGATGTAAAACCATGGCCAAAATTCAGAGTGATTTCCATCTTCATCTACAACCTTTTTGTCTTTATGTTTATCATCCTCAAAGCACATTTTGGTAAGCGGGGGTCCACAAAGATCAGGATTGCCCATGTAACTAAGTGCAGTCTGAAGTTGTGTGCCTGATGCTATTTTGCCCCACAAATTGTTGAATGACAGATTCAAGTAACCCAAAAACGACAAACTGGACAAGCTCTCAGGAATTTCACCCGTGAGTTGGTTTCTTGAAAAATCAAGAGACTCTAAGCTTTTCATGTTTCCTATCTCATTTGGTATTTTTGTTGGATAAGTTCAAGGAGGACAATCCAATGAGACTAAACATCTGTGGAGGTATTGTTCCAGACAAATTGTTACTTGACATATCAATTGTGTAGATTTTTTTCATAATCTAATACTTCACCTTTTGTAACCAATTCAAGATTGTCCTTATTGACGAAGTAACGATTACGAAATGAAGGAAAGTAAAAAGAAAGTTTGTTGCGTGAAACATTGTTGAAAAGTAGGGTATTGATATTTGGAAGACAAGTGGGTATATGACCGGAGATTGCGTTATGTGCAACATCCAATATAATGAGGGAAGACATTTGACATATTTGTGGTGGGATTTTACAACTCAAATGATTGGACCTTAATTGGAGAGCCATTACACTATGAGGTATCCAATCTGGTATGTTTCATGATAAGTGGTTATTGCGAACATTAAAGACCAATAGAGAGCGACAATTTTGCAATGAGGGAGGAATCTCTCCATGTAATTTATTCTCATGCAAATTGAGAGAGGTGAGATTAGATAACAAGCCCATTGATGAAGGTATCTTTCCTGATAGATTATTGCTTCCCAAGTGAATAGCAACCAAAGATTTCCAATTCTTCCAACAGTTGGTAAGCCCTCCAGATAAATGATTTTGTGATATGTCCAAGTTCACCAAATTGTTTTTCTCATTCAGCATCTTATGATCACACAAGAGCGCAGACATGTCTCCTGATAAGGAATTATTTTTTAAGGAGGCAATGACAACATTCGGTGAGAATCGAGGCAAGCAACCTTTCAGACCATTCGATGATAGATCAATGAATGTAGAGTTCAACAACACATTTGACATGTTCCCGTCGATCACATTATTTTCTAATTGGACTTCAGTCATTCTTGATATAAAATTCCAAAATTTGTCGTGGGCCTCAAATGATGATTCCAAAATAGTTAACCTTTCAATGGATCGTTGAGTATATAACCATGCAGGAAGGTTGGGATTCGAAAACCCCATAAACAATTCTTCAAGTTGAAAAGGTGGAATCCAATGGGAGTGAAAATCAAAGATTAAGGTGGAATGTGAGCCAATATACAGAGCCTTTAATTTTGACAATTTGGCTAAATTTCTCTCGGACACAACTCCTGTCAATGTATTTGAGCCAACATCCAAGACAATTAAGGATGATAGATTTCCCAAATTTGTGGGAATAGATCCAGAAAACATGTTTACTCCAATAATAAGATATTTTAAATGTTCGAATTCACCTAACCAATCTGGAATGGGTCCCTCAAAGTTATTGTCTTCCATGACCAAGTCTTCCAGTTCTCGAAGATTTAACAAAGCCTTAGGTAGATGTCCTATTATAGAACATGAACTAAGGTCTAAACCATAGATACTGGAACTAAGATTGAATAGCCACGTTGGTAACTATGAGTTAAATTCATTTCTAGAAAGAGTAAGAAATTTGAGTGCAGTAAAATTCACTCAAATCTTTAAGCAGACAATCACGCATCTTGAGATCTGAAAGAGATGGAAGCATAGTCACTAATTGGAGCCAATTAGTTTGCTTACTAAGATCAATAGAACCAAGGTTGAGATATTCCAAGGAGGAAATGTTGGGAAGCCATTGAAGGCTGTGGATGGCAAGATTCGAGTTATGTGATAAATCAAGATGACGAAGAGTTGAAGAGTTGACACATTGACGAGGAGAAGTAGCCATAGATAGATTATGACAGTTATGATTATGCACATAATCAAATTGTAATGCTAAGAAGTCATTGTTTCTCAAATTCAGGAAATCTAAAAATTCCAACTCCACTAACAACAAGGATAGGTGAATGGAACCTGTAAGGCAATGTGATTTATCTTCTTCGTCCCTGTAAGATGGAAGAGTTGTAGAACATGGGAGAGTGATTCCAGTGACTCTACTTGTGATGTTGTTACAGATGACTCCTTTCCATTCACAACAATGTAATTTGGTGGACCATGAAGAAAGAACACCTGATGGATCTGTGAGTCCTTGCTTGAAGTTGAAGAGAGCATGCATGTCTTGCTGGTTGCAACGAATATTGAAGCTGCAGAGGCCATTGTTGAACATAATTCCGCATAGCAACAACCATGGAAAAATGATCGCATTTGGAGATGGAAATGTAGGCATGATTACAAGACAAATGGAGGGGTGAGCTAAGATGGATGCTTAAACTCAATGGAGAGAAGCTGTATTTATAATGATTGGAGTGTTAAAAGTTCCACATTATTAGTATTATATACATTCTTTTATAAATATATTTTTTAAAAATAAAACCATGATGATAATATTGAATTTTTAAATAAATAATCGTTATTTTTAATTCGAAATATTTATGCTTTCTGTGGGTAAGATCATTATAAAAGATTATTTTTAAAAATATTTAATGTAATGTCATATTCACAAATTAAATATTAAACTGAAATAATTTGTCATAATTTCATAGGAGTATTTGATGATATTAGAGTTTCTCCTAGAAATTTTGTGATAAATAAGAAAATATGGTTAATTAGCATTGCGACAACTTGACTAGAGAAACCGATCGTAACATTACTTGACAAAATGTGTCCCCAACCCACGAAAACGATTTTGGACTGACCTATTCAAATCATAATAAATAAATATTTTTATTTATAAATTATATTATCATTAAATTTTAATAATTAATTTAATATCTATTATATTTCAACTTTATGATAAATAAAATTTATTGTTATAAAAAGTTATTTAGAATATTCAAAAATTTATTACAACAAATCATTTACAAACATTAAGTTTCAAAATACACGTAAAAGTATTTCAAAACATAAAAAAGAAATTAAATAGCACTCTTAATTTTGTACAAAAATTGTTATTGTTCCTAATTTTATACAAAACTTGTTATTATTCCTATGAATATTATATGGTCTCGTACTATCAAAATATAATAAAAAAAAAACATAAAACACAAGTTAGAAACTACACCACTCACTTCACATCACCATGCATTATAAATTAAGAGAATTCTTAATAACTATAAATGATTGTTTTTTCGTAAAGGGAAGTTTGTGGAGGATGAAAATATAACAAAATTATAGTCAGATTCGTGCAAAACACGGTTGAAAAAATAGAAAGGACAAAATTCAATTTAGATATTTTTCTTTTTCGAAAGGAAAGTTTGGGGAGGATGTAAATATAATGAAATTATAGTCATATTAATGTTAGCACGGTGGAAAAAAGAGAAAAAAAAAAAAGAAGAAAA
>Ga0209700_108514_pt1 | contig 13030 bp, 10 predicted proteins | sample SiratroredBW_FD_187528 | JGI IMG/M metagenome (GOLD analysis project Ga0209700, IMG submission 187528) | Root nodule microbial communities of legume samples collected from California, USA - Siratro red BW (SPAdes) (version 2) | ecosystem: Host-associated > Plants > Roots > Nodule | place: USA... | reverse complement strand
AAATCATTTGAAGAGAAGGGCCCATAGAAAATGCATCTCCAGATTTAGTTTAAGTGTAAATGGGCTATTTTGGGCTTAGGTTAAAATCTGAAGAGTCACCCATTATTTTGTGGGCATATTTTAAATTTTTTATTTTGATGTATTTTGATTAATTTTCCATAGGGCTTAGAGTAGTCATGCTTAGTAAATTGTGTTTTTCGTTTTCCCATTTGATGTAATAATTAGTCATCTAAAAGTGTGCCAAAAAGCTGCTGCTGCATTAAATTTGGAGGCTTCTAGGCTGTTGAAGAGTTAGGTTAGCTTTTTAGAAGCTCAAAGGTCTACTTAAGTAAAGAAACCCATGTAAACAGCAACTTTGATTTTGAAATAAAAATTTGAATCTGAAAATTTCAGAAGTGAGAGTTTCTCTCTTGAGTTCTCCATTTGGACTTGCAACTTATCAAGGGTTGATCATCCTTGTGGCGTCTACCATACCTTAGGGTCTTTGCTGCGTTTTCTTTTCCGCAAGACAAAGGTTCTGAGTAGATCATCCTAAATCTGAATATTTGGGGATCTTGGGGCATTCAACTACTCTTTGTTGTGGGTTCTAGGGTTTATTCCTAACCAGGTTCAGATCATTTGGTAATCAGAGCTTCATTCCTAGCAGTCAGGTTATATCTTCTACTGTTTTACTAGTTATCTTGTTCTGAAATCTTTATATCCATTGTTCATTTCGTTTCTAAAAAGAAAAAGAAAAAAAAACAGCATACAAAAAAAAAGCGAAAAAAAAAGAAAAAAAAAGAGAAGTATTATAGCATTTTGTGTTTCTGTTTGAGAAAAAAAAATAGCCATATTCTGTATTCATGGAGAATATCTCTGTATTTTAAAGTTAAGACCCTTGTTTCGAAAAGTATTGCATCATTCTGCTTGGTGTTTGGCTATATTGAGTTGTAAGACCTTTTAAGAGCTTATAGAGAGGGCTAAAAAAAATATTCAAGAGTGTTTTGAAATTTTAGTGGAGTAGAAAAAAGCCAAAAATAGAGAGCAAACACGAGTGTAGAGCATCATTCTTGAGTGTAAACACGTGAGGAACAGTGAGGAATATTTTTTTTATCACTAACATTTTCATTTCAGGTTTTACAAATGACAAATAGAGAGGAAAATTCTAGAGACTCACGAAACCTTGATTTTACTCATAAAGCAATGCAACAACAATTTGAGAGATTAAATATGGTGTTGGAAGACATGAGGGACATAATGGATAGGCAAGATGAGAAATTAGCCAATCTGCAAATTGATCGGTCTGATGATGGGAACAGTTCAAGGCGAAATAGGAGAAATCATGAAGGGAGTGAAGATGAAGACTCTGGTAGAGAAAATAGAAGGGAGATGGAGGAGGAATATGATTTTATGATGGGTAGAAATAGGCGTAGAGGAGATAGGCGTGAGAGAAACTACCGGAGATTTGATCACAGAGATGGAAGCCTTAATAACATCAAAATAAAAATATCTTCTTTTCAAGGGAGGAATGATCCTGAAATATATTTGGAGTGGGAGAAGAAAATGGAGTTCATCTTTGACTGCCATAATTATTCAGATGCAAAAAAGGTGAAGTTGGCTATGATAGAGTTCACTAATTATGCCATAGTGTGGTGGGATAAATTGGTGTTGAGTAGGAGGAGAGATGGAGAGAGACCAGTAGAAACATGGAGAGAAATGAAGGCTCTAATGAGAAAGAGGTTTGTTCCCAGCCATTACTATAGAGACCTCTACCAAAAATTGCAAAGACTTATGCAAGGCTCTAAATGTGTGGAGGACTATTATAAGTAGATGGAGATGGCAATGGTGAGAGCTGATGTGAATGAAGATAGAGAAGCAACCATGGCACAATTTCTCAATGGGCTGAACAAAGAAATTGCACATGTAGTGGAGTTGCAACACTATGTAGAATTAGAAGATATGGTGCATATGGCCATTAAGGTGGAAAGGCAACTTAAGCAAAAAGGAATCTCTAAGTACAACACTGGTTCTGGTTCATCCTACAAACCAAGCTGGAAGAAGGAGGAAAAGGGTATTCCAAAGGAAGCAGCCAAGAATAAAACAACAGAGGATTTAAAGGGGAAAGGTAAAGCTGAAACCCAATCCTCTAGAAACAGAGATATAAAATGTTTTAAATGTCTTGGTTCAGGTCACATAGCATCACAATGCCCAAACAAGAGAGTCATGGTTCTGCGTGACAATATTGTGGAAAGTGAAAGTGAGGGTGATAAATTCATGGCCGAGACTGAAGAAAGTGATGATGAAGTTGAATATGCAGTTGAGGGGGAAGCACTTGTAACTAGACGTGTTCTAAACTCCCAAGTTAAAGAAGATGACATGGAATAGCAAAAAGAGAATATTTTTCATACTCGCTGCCTCATCAACAATAAGGTGTGCAGTATGATCATAGATGGAGGGAGCTGCACAAATGTTGCGAGTACCACCTTGGTTGAGAAGCTGGACTTGCCAACCCTTAAACATCCCAAACCTTATAAATTGCAGTGGCTGAATGAATGTGGGGAGATTCGGGTAAAGACGCAAGTTCTAGTTTCGTTTTCAATTGGCAAATATAGTGATGAAGTGCTTTGTGATGTTGTTCCTATACATGTTGGACATTTATTGTTGGGGAGACCATGGGAGTTTGATCAGAGGGCAACAAAGGATAGTTACACCAATAGATACTCATTTGTGAGAAATAACAGAACCATCACCCTTGCACAACTTAAGTAAAGAAACCCATGTAAACAGCAACTTTGATTTTGAAATAAAAATTTGAATCTGAAAATTTCAGAGGTGAGAGTTTCTCTCTTGAGTTCTTCATTTGGACTTGCAACTTATCAAGGGCTGATCATCCTTGTGGCGTCTACCATACTTTAGGGTCTTTGCTGCCTTTTATTTTCCGCAAGACAAGGGTTCTGAGTAGATCATCCTAAATCTGAATATTTGGGGATCTTGGGGCATTCAACTACTCTTTGTTGTGGGTTCTGGGGTTTATTCCTAACCGGGTTCACATCAATATGGAGAGAGGAATTGAACTGCAATTACAATGTCAATGACAACAACTTATCAGCCATAGTTAAATCAAATGTACATTAATTATAGCCATTATTAAGAGTGAAAGTAATAAATAAACAATATTGTTATTCAGTAACCAATACTAAAACGACGGTGTCCACTCCATAAAACAGGTAACCACTGGGTTACTGGAAGCCCAATAATCAGTTTTAAGGAACAGAGGTCAATTAAATAAATGAATTCCATGTGGTCAATGAAAGCGTCATCAATCCTGAGTGTGTGTGTAATTCAGTAAGTGAAGAACTTCATTACAAAGAAATGATCGTTATGATGACGTATGAATTAAGTGGCCAAAACATAAAGTAAGGTGTCCCCTCGATAAGGCATGGGTATCCGTTGCATTAATACAAGCTAACAGAACAATGTTAAATGTAGTGATGAGTAGCTATGTCCATCATTTTGTGTGGAACCACATAAAAAAACAACATTGCATTAATGCAGAGAATATAGGCATTACATGACAATATATTTCACTATAAAAAACAATTATGCAGAATACAAATCAAACCTTATTTTCCATTTCGGATCGTTCACGAATAACAACACCGGATAATGCCATTTGTAATCCTGTAAAAACCTAAACAATTCAATAAGACCAACTAACATCAAACGTGCTATGGAAACAATTCATTACAGTCATCACTCGCCAAAACTTGTACTTAAAAATCAATAGAAATCAAACCCTAAATGCAAAAACCTTTTCAGATCCAGAACAGAACAGTGAAACGACCAAAAAGATTCCCTTTTCCATCAAAAATCGCATAAAAACCAAAACTTTACACGCAAATCATTCAACAAACAAAAAAAACATCCTTTTGCATGAGCAATCACTTAAAAGAGCAACCTTTACACGCTTTTCAAACGAAAACGAAATAAAAAATGAACCTTTTGCTCAGACGAAGAATGCAGACAGCGAGAGTGAACGAGAGCGGGAGTGCAGAGAGCGAGAGTGGAAGATAGCGAGATTGGAAAACTGAGAGAGCTTTCAAATGAGAGGAGGCGGAAGATTGAGAGGCTTTTCGGATTCTAAGACTGAGAGAGCAAAGGTTTATTGAGAGAGCGAGAGATTGAGAAGAGACAAAAGACTGAGAGGCTTTTCGGATTCGGATTCTGAGAGAGCAAAGGTTTACTGAGAGAGCGGGAGATTGAGAGGAGGCGGAAGACTGAAAGGCTTTTCGTATTCTGAGAGAGCAAATGTTTAGGGCTTAGTTCATTTTTTACTTCCAAAATTATCCCTGCCATGTAAGCTACTTTGACACAATTACTCCGGTGTCAAGTGGGGGTAATCCTCCAACGATGTAAATGTAACATTGTTCTATTTGGAGACCATTGGAGGTGTCCTGAGTGTGTAACTCTATCGTACCTTTTAACAAACGTAATGCTTGAGTGATGGCTTTACCATTGTACTTACAACACCTACTTCTCACAAAGTTAGAGTCAAAGAAATATATTATTAACTGGAAGGCACTCTCATATTTGCACTGCACATGGTACATTCATTGATTGTTTTGTTATTTTACAACTTTCTATTCCTTTCTTGAATCTTGCTCTCTCTTATTTTATCACTACAGTTGTTAGTTTTGAATATCTTGTTGGTTAATTGCTCTTTCAAAAATAAATAAAGTTGTTCAGCTAATTAGTGCTAAATCCCGTTTCTATTTTTATATTAAGTTTATTATTATTAGCTTTTGCAACTAAACTAAATTATAACTGCTACTTAGCCTATTCTTTAGTTAGCCTCTTAGTTTCTTTTAAAAGCTGTCACATTGAAAATATAATCTTCATCTTTCATTCAATAAGGTTGATTTGTTTCATTGAAACCCAGAATGATATAATAAACAGTGGTCACTCTCACTATACTCATTTTTATTTTGGCATCCATATGATGTTGAGACATTAATTTTTGCCTACAACTTACTGATCCGACTGTGAACTACAGTGATTGGAATCATCATGCTGATTTACAGGCCATGGCTCGAGCACATCGGTTAGGGCAAAGGAAGAAGGTTGGGGTTGTTTCTGATTAATTTGTAGTTGATTATTGTTGACATGAAAGGTCACAGTAGTTCTTGTGTTGTAGGTCATGGTCTATATGCTTATAGCAAGCGGAACAACTGGTTCAAATGGTCACAGTAACAGCGGTAGATCTACAACAGCCGTGACAAAACGATGAGAGATGACAGTGAAAAGAGCAATGATTGAGGTTTGTTCAGTTTGAATGAATCATATGATTATAATATCGTAAAAATAATAACCGTTCTGATTGCATTACATTCTAAAGATAGACTTGATTTGCAGCTAATCACTTGATTACATAGCATTACATTCTAAAGATAGACTTGATTTGCAGCTAATCACTTGATTACATTGCATTACATTCTAAAGATAGACTTGATTACACTTGATTTGCAGCTCTGCACCCTACATAGAAAAAAGCACAAGGCGCTCTGTACCATAACACAAAGCCAAGGCCAAGGTTGATTTTTTCTGGTATCCAATGACACCACTAGATCTACAGCAGCAGAGATCAGTAATCACAGTGAAAAAAACAATAACAGCAGGAAGAGGTTCAAGGAGAAGAAGAGTGAGAAGAAGCTGAAGGGAAAAAACAGTGTAAGTGAAAGACATCACACTAATTAGTCTTCACACAAATACTTATAATCTCAATTTAACTTTTTTGACCGACGTAATAGTTACTAAAATAATTATCATAAATACTTGATGAAGTTATCACTACTATAAAATTGTTATTTATTATAATAAGTTAATAGTAAATTTTAATTTTTATTAAAGTGAAAAATAAGTTCTCATAATGCAAATAAAATAAGAGATCTACCGCAGCAGCAGAGATCTGTTTTATTAGCTGTTTCACATTTCTCCTTAGATAGCTTCTTGCTGTTGTTTTTCTCTTATCCAATGCCACAAGCTGCTCTGCACACTCCTCTGCACCATACAACCACAAGCGGAGAAACCCAAGACTCATTTTTGCAATAAAAGTTATGAGCTTGTTTGGCAAATAAAAAAATGAGTAGATGAGTAGGTGAGAGGAAAGATAATCTCTTTACGTGTTTAAGTTGGGTAGCATAAAACATTAAATACGTTCATTTTAAAATAAGTAATTATAGCTTAAAAATAATATTTAAGGTTGAGTTGTGTGAAGTCTTTGTTTCAAATAACTCACGACTGTATAATGTTATTTTTTAAGAGTTTTACATATAAATAATTACATGTAAAATGAATGATGTGCGCTTTGTTTTACTATATGGTTCTACAACACAAACATTTTAAAACAAATTTAACAAACACGTCTTAAATTAAATGTAATACATATAAACATAATTTACAATTACAATATGAGTTAGAGTTATGCTCTAAACTTTTTAGACACCTAATTTCTTATTGATGTTTGTCTAGCTCTCTTTCCTTTATAGTGAGATTTCATATTAAAAAATAATTGTTTTAATAACCGTAATACAACAATTTATAGGAATGGACATAATTTTTTTTTTCCAAATTGTTATATATATCACACATGGTGATAATTACTAGAAAATTACACTAAAAAATACACTAAACCAAAATATTGGCTATAAGAAAAACCTAAACTAAAACTATAATTAGAATTGAATTTAAGCAGAAGATAAGTTTTTCTCTTAAATCCCTTCCGTCATTGTCTAACATAAGAAATTGATTCATAATCAAACAAACTTTGATCTGCTTTATCTGTTTACAGTTCTCTTAGCCAATGATCATAAGGTGCTCTGCACAATGCCACAAGCTGCTCTCCACCACCATGAAAAAAAGCACCAAGAGCTCTCTTCCATAGCACAACTTTTATTTATGCCACATGGTAGAAAAGCTATTATTTCTCTCATCCCATGCCCAAAATCTTTCTAGTTTAAATTAAGAGCACCACAACAATTTCATCAACTCGTGACTTTTTTCCCTTCACTCAGCTTGTTCTCACTCTTCTTCTCCTTGGACCGCATCCTGCTCTGTTGTTGTGGTCTCCATAGCATTGTTCTTTTCGATGTCATCACTGATCTCTGCTGCTGTAGATCTAGGCCTGTCATTGGATACGAGAAAAAATCAGGCTTGGTTTTGTGGTATGAAGCAGAGCGCCTTGTGGTTGTATGGTGCAGAGGAGTGTGCGGAGCAGCTTGTGGCATTGGATAAGAGAAAAACAACAGCAGGAAGCTATCTAAGGAGAAATGTGAAACAGCTAATAAAACAGATCTGTGCTGCTGTAGATCCAGCGCTGTGATTGGAGCTATGGTGCTCTTTTTCATGATGGTGCAGAGCACCTTATGGTCATTGGATGAGAGAGCTCTAAACAGATAAAGCATATCAAAGTTTGTTTCATTATGAATGAATTTCTTTATGTTAGACAATAAAGGAAGAGATTTAAGAGCAAACTTGTCTTCTCATTAAATTGAATTCTAATTATACTTTAGTTTAGGTTTTTTTTAGGCAATTTTTCGTTTAGTGTTTTAACTATTTTTTTACTGTAATTAAGAAGCTTAGAGCATAACTCTAACTCATCTTGTAAATTATGCTTATAGTATTACATTTAATTCAAGAAGTGTTTTAAATTTCTTTTCAAAGATTTGTATATGTATTACATTTCACTTACAACAATGTAAAATTTCTTCTAGAATTAACTTTGAATATGTATTTTACTTAAAGACGGTATACATTCAATATTTTAACAGAGTAAAATCTCATTCAAAGTTAAAAATATGACTCAATAGTCTTTTTATTTAATAAACTTTTTTCTTAATACAGATAAATTTTGAATAAGGTGGATTTTCAAATATGTTGAAAGTGGAAAAGTTTTCTTAATAGATTAATGTAACTGAGGAACAATGAGACCTTTGAATTTAAGTTTGATTCCTCGTTTAATTGTATACTGCCAACAACATGCAAAACTGATAAAAAATGACATTGAAACTATAGAAGAAAGAATCTGAACAAGCACAAGAAGAATAAACTATGAAAAACAAAGAATCCTGACATGAAATAAAGAGTTCACCTAATCCAACTTCAAGGGTTTTCAAGCTATAATTGCTTATTTCAAAATCAACTTATTTAATGCTTCAGGCATCCAACTTCAACATAAAGAGATTATGTTCTCTCTCACCTACCCATGGTTTTCTATTTGCCAAACACACTCACAATTTTTATTGCAAATACTATTTGGCTAGTTAACACATCAAACTAAGTATTTATTTAATAACAAATAACATTGACACCACTTTTTCAATTTATTTCCATTTGATACTGAAAATTTAATGTAGATGTTAAAAAATTTAAAAATCTTAGATCCTCATTTTTTATTGATATTTTTTCTTATGTTTAACTTCTCTTCGGTTTTCATTATACATTGTTCATATTCTTTTTTTCTTTCCTTCTTCTTTTTATGTGATGTTAAAGTTTTATGTTTAATGTTAAACAATAATGTGGACATCCGAGCCCAATTCCACGAAGTCCAAGCCGCCGAAGTAAAAAATGAAATCCAAGATCAAATTCAAGATTTAGGTGGGTCAATGACTAGAAAAAGACTTAACAAGACCCAATAAATTTTGCAATATAAGGTGACCTATATGCTAAAGGCCCAACTATTAAAGAATAATAATATGAAAGATATTAGATTGATTGCATATCTAATGAACTAATAAAAAGGCCAATAAGAATTCTAATTTAATTTATTTTTATTTATTTATTTTTAAATGAGGCAAACTAATAACTTAAACCTTTATTTAAACATTTTTAAAAATTGAAAAGGACTCGTAATACATTTTGTAAATTGATGAGAGTATTATTTTAATTATATTTAAATCAACCAACTTAATTATTTAAATTTTAATTTCTTAGTGAATAAATTTAAATTACATTATTCTAAGCATCATGTAAATTGATGAAACCATTTTATTTTAATATTAGTTTCTTGAAAATTTGAATGAAGTAGTTAACTTTAGATATATAACAATATTGACTAACTTAATTAAGTTTTAAGTATCCTATAAATTTACATATTTTAATTGAATTTTTTATTAAAAGATTTTGTTCTATTCAATGTTAGAAATACTTTTATATTTTTATTTAACTATCCATTGTTTGATTTTTATTGTCAAAGAGATGGTGTAACCATTACTTAAGAGTCAATTGACTTACTCTCTTGTCAAGAGTTAGTTTATTAACAAGTCAATAAATTGGAGAGGAAAGATGTAAGTTGATTGTGAATTGAATAAAAAAGGAGACAATAGTAATGACCATGTCATCTTGCAAATGAACAGAATTCAAATAGCAAATTACGTACATGAAAATAAAAATTATTTAGACACCTAATAAAATAATTTTTTTTAATAAGAATCTAGTCAAAAATATTCAAATTTATAATATAGTATCACTTAATTAAATCTAAAAGATTTAAATATATCAAATAAAATTATTTTCAACATTAATCATAATTAGGTGTTCTTCTTTTATTTTAAATTTAAAACCATTTTTTAATGTTGATCAAATCTCATTTAATATTTATGATATTAAAAAATTGATATTAAAATATACTCAAGTTACCACTTAATTAAAGCTAGACATCAAATTAAAATTAAATTATTCTCAATATTAATCATAATTAGACGTTCTTCTATTTTAAAAATTTAAATTTTTCTTTACTGTGAATCAAATCTCAATTAAAAAATAGAAGGTGATAATATCATAAATATTAAAAATACTGAAAAACAAAACCATATAATTAAATAAAAACTTATATTAAAAACTAGAAAAATGAAAAACTTTGAGTTCCATTGAATTTAACTCCACTCACAAAACAAAATTTTGGTCAACACAACTCTTCTAACCCTATTTAAATAAAATAACTTAGTGAGGGCAATTGATTCCTACCCCATCAATTATTTTCTGGAGCTAATCATTGAGAAGAAACGACAGAAGTGTAGTTGGAGGTAGTACAACGTTGTTTTTGGTATTTGGTTTTCGTCCTATTATTAAATTTTGAAATTTGATTTTTATTTGATTTATTGATTTAGTGTTGATTTGAATTTTGATAAGGAAGGTTAACTTTAATTATAAATTTGATTTTTATTTGATTTAGTATTGATTTGAATTGAAGGTTTACTTTGATTAGGGCGTGTTTATTATTGTTAAGCGGTTGAATTGTGGTGGTGTAGGGTGATCAGTACACAACATGGTTGTGTAATTACAGGTTCTTGTTTTTTTTGTTTTTTCATTGTAGAAAAGAGAATTTGAAGATAATATGGAATTTCCATTTCAAAGAAATATTTTATTATGATTATTATATATCTTTATTATATATGTTTTTATTTAGTAATATTTCATGAGATATGATTGGTTATATTGGATATGTATTTATTGTATTAGTGTAAGAGAAAGTTTAAGAAAATACTGTTGTATATATTTTAATTTTCTGAGGAATAAAGGAGTTGAGTATTTTGTCATGGTATCAGAGTCATACCCAGTTACACCAAACATATTGAATCATGGCTAAATAATCCAATGATGTTACCCGTCAACGGAAAACTATCTCACTTTACGACATAACCACTCTTGGCAATCCTAGTCTTTTGATTACGCAGGTAAAATTGAAGGGCGAAAATTATGAAGAATGAGCTCGTTCGTTAAGAACGATTTTGAGAGCGAGAAAGAAATTTAGCTTTATTGATGAGTCAACCAAGAAGCCGATGGATAACTCAACGGATCTTGAAGATTGGTGGACCATTAATTCTTTATTAGTGTCCTGGATTCAAAACACCATTGAATCGTCTCTCTGCTTAACGATCTCACATATCAGAGATAGTACAGGACCTATGGAATGATATTTGCGACCGGTTCTCATCGGTCGATCGACCAAGAATGCAACAAATAAAATCAAATCTTGCTAAGTGCAGACAAAAAGTAATGAACATTGTCAATTATTACGGAAAGCTGAAATAGTTGTGGGATGCATTGGCGAATTATGATAAGCCACCAACTTGTAAATGCGGAGGATACACATGTGATCTTGGATCGATTCTTGACAAGAAATGAGAAGAGGAAAGAGCACATACCTTTCTTATGGGGTTAGATGACACAATATATGACACTGTTCGTTCTAATATTATGGCCACCTGATTCACATCCCTGCAAACGAATTGAAGAATGTTATTTCACCATTGACATTTGCTTTATAGGGAATGGATATCCTTGGCCTCTTACCACCTACTTCTGGACAAAGAAGATTTTTGGTATTAGCAGTTGATTATTTCATCAAGTGCATAGAGGCGGAACCACTCATCAAATCACATCCCTACAAATTTAATAATAAGGGATGTGATTAATTAACAGGAAACTAAGAGAGTTCTATAACAATCTAGGAATCAAACATATCTCACCAACTACGTGGAGCAACCCCAAACCCCCAAACAAATGGGCAAGTTAAAACAACAAACAAGATAATTATAAGCGAGTTGAAGAAAAGACTAGACATGTAAAAAAGAAGATGGGTTGATGAAATGCCAGAAATATTATGGGCATACAAATGTACCTTTCAATCTACCATTGAAGAATTCCTTATAACCCCTTATAACCTGACCTATAATATTGATGTCATGTTACCAATAGAAGTCGGTGAACCAAGGTTTGAAGAACTCAACATCAATCACACCAATATCATGATCAATTAAAATTTACTAATAACTTAATATATAAATAACAATTTTATAGTGGATGATAACTTGATCAAGTATTTATGATAATTATTTTAGTAATTATTACGTCTCTCAAAATTTAAATTGAGATAATAAGTATTTATGTAAAGACTAATTAATGTAATGTTGTCTTTCACCTACACTTTTTTCCTTTCACTCTTATCTCTTCTCACTCTTCTCCCTAAACCCTAAATGATGAAAGACTTACATAACATAATCACTTTTATTGTACATATTATTTAGAAAATCGAGTTTCTGAAGTTGGTAATATTACTTACTACTAGATGCCAATTCAAATAAAATCATCCTAAGGATAAATAATTTATACTATAAAATATCACTAAGCCAAATTCAAATCTCCAACAAAAATTTACTTACAAAGATAATTACTTATAATGTTAGATTAAGATGCATGTCAAACACATAAGGCTGTCTAGGAAAAAAGTTAACTATGATGAATCCAACTGACGGAAATAGCCTACTAGCAACTCATGGACACAATTTCAAGTAAGTAATTCTAAGGCAACGAATTTACAACACTGTATATGCCAGGGTGCCTTGTCTTTTGAATCAATATTTTATTCATAATGAATCCAATAAATAACGAAGTTTGAGATTTGTATGCTACAATATACAACAAATATTTGATTACAATGTACAACAAATTTCTGCCTACAATTTACACAAATTTTTTTCTGGCCAACAATGCTGTTATAATTCTTTGCTTTGATACATCCATTTGGATATCAGTTCCCCGTATCTTCTGAAATCTTGGTATTTTAGGCAGTCTCATACAAAACTGCATTTAACTTGAGAACCAGACAGCAGTCCAGGGCCCACAACTCCAGTATGTGATAATGTATATAATCTGCAATAGGAATTTAGTACTGCGATGTCTTAACCATTTACAATTCCATTGACATCTGCAGAAATGCTTTTGTTGATAGCGTGGACTTGTGCCTCTTCTGTTGCCGTTTGGACCAAACCGGTGGCACTCTCCTTCACAATATGGCACATCTGCCAATATAAAGGGATATATAAATGATAATTATTCAGCATAAAAATATTGTTACATAATCTGATGCAAAATAGGCAATTGCATAGCACAGTACCTATTGCTTCAACTCAAGGCAGAGGATCATCCACATTTTGGTCAGTCTCAAATACCTTTAAGTTGTTTAGTTTCCAGCTCATTTGCTTTCTAATCACTC